>Ga0123341_1002917_pt1 | contig 14395 bp, 13 predicted proteins | sample Turbeapinknodule_FD_89959 | JGI IMG/M metagenome (GOLD analysis project Ga0123341, IMG submission 89959) | Root nodule microbial communities of legume samples collected from Mexico - Turtle bean Mexico pink nodule | ecosystem: Host-associated > Plants > Roots > Nodule | place: Mexico: Nepantla... | reverse complement strand
TCCGATATGTTATTTTCATATATGTATGTTTAATTCATTTGATACCTGCAAAAAAATAAAGCATTGATAATCTTTTAGATATAATGTCTATGACGGACTAATGAAAAAAGTAATTTTAGAAATGATACATTCATGTAGCTGCCTTTTACATGTTAACCACATAGAAAATGGTAAACACATTATTCCAAACACAAGAAGCCAAAACTTAAATTATATACTCGTACATGTATGCATAATTTTGGAAAACTCTGTATGCTATTTTCATATTATTAAATAAAGACTTTTGACATAGGAAATAGTTCAACACTTATTAACAACATGTCTTGAATTATAGGAAATACTCTTACAAAATAATGTAGCAACTTCACTACTTTTGACCAACTCTATTTAACGCTCAATCCATATAACAATTTATCATCAATTTCATGGAAAATGTAAAATAATTTCCAAAACAAAATAAGTGAGATGTATTGATAAATTTAAAGTTTGATAACAAAAGAAATACTTAGTAAAATAACAGAACATACTAAAGAAAATACAAAATGGACTACATAGCTACTTTTCTTTAGGTGTTATAATATGGGTGTTGATCACTATTATATTTAATGTCAACACATCTCAATTCGCACAACATGTTAAATGCATTATTGCAAAAAGTAAAAAATAAAAGAGAAATCTCAATATAAGCATGGACAATTAATAAAATCATGGAACTATTTTAAATTATGAGGAATGATTGAGTACTTGTCATAACTTTTGTCTCATTAGTTTAAATAAATATATAGCTGAAGTTAATACTTACAAAATCTTCCTATGCAATGAAATAGACATAACCAAAAACAAAAAATATTGGAAGTTTGATCACTTTATTTAGGAAGCATTATGTAACAACACATGTGGAAAATATTATAATACAGAACCTATATAAAGTATAATAGCTTCTTATTTTCTGTACTGAATATTCCCTTCTTTGTTACCAACTACAATGAAATACATGTATTAAAACCATCCAAAACAAAAAGATTTTCAAACTAAAATTGTAGACAATTTAAATTATGAAGTTTATTAAGTAGTTACAGAAGAATACCTTTCTTTGTAATCCATTATAGTGATGTTAATAGGTTTACTATGAAAAATAAGAAGAAACATGTTATTACAAAAAATAAGACGTATAAAAATTCTTCGTTTCCTGTTAATATAATACAACAAAGTTATGAGAAATATAAATAGTTTTGGATTAAAGAATTTTGATACCTGATATGTATGGCTGTAACAGTATGTTCAAACATTTTCAAATATATCTCTGTAAACCACATTAGTAGTTGAATTATTGGTATTTTCATTATCATCCAAAATCAATATTTTCAACCCTTTCTTGGATTTTACTCTGGAAACAACAACATATAACTGTCCATGTGTAAACACTGGACGTGGTAGATATAAACCAACTTTATTAAGCGTTTGACCTTGGCTTTTGTTTATTGTCATAGCAAAGCACAAAGATATTGGGAATTGTCTTCTCTTAAACTTAAAAGGCAACCCTGATTCAGTACGAGTCAAGTTCATTCTAGGAATAAATATGTTATCACCAATATTTATTCCAGTAATAACTTTGGCACCAATAACTTTCTTCCCCAAGTGAATTACTTGTAATCTTGTTCCATTGCAAAGTCCATTGGCTTGATCAATATTCCTTAGAAGCATTATTGGAACTCCAACTTTTAATTTAATACAATGATTAGGAATTTAAGAGAATTTGATATCATTCAAAAATTCAGTTGTAAACCACTCAACTTGAGCATTTTCTTGTTCATCAGATTGGCATGGGGTGTCTGAACTTAAATAACTAACTTCTTTTCCAAGGATTAAGGATAAAATGAACTCATTCACTTGCTCCACACATTCTGTAGTAGGACACAGTATTGCACCATCATCAAAAAATCCATCAGAGCTAAGATTCTGCATGTAGCCTGGATAAACAAATTCAACCAAGTGCAATAAAGGTTGATCAAAATTTAGAATTAAAATGTCTTGTGGTATTTCTATAGTGACTTGTCCCAAATCATTTAACACCATATCTCTATCTCCAATGTGAAGTATTCAATCTGCAAAGTCTTTTATTTCTGTTGCAGTTTGCTTTGATTTTTCACTATTTAATCTCATAGTTTTTGTAAGTTTGAAGACTTTGTAGTGTTTCCATAATTCAGAGTAGTTTACAGTTGTCTTCACAATGTCATATCTTAATCCATTTTTTACAACAAGCAATATCTACCTAAAATCACCTTCCAATATAATTACTTTACCACCAAAAGGTTTGAAAGCGTTTTCTTCACTTACAACCCTCAAGACATCCCTTAGAGTCTTATCCAGAGCTTCAAAGCAGAACCTACTGATCATTGGAGCTTCATCCCATATAGTTAATTTAGTTTCAATCAACAATCTGGCACGAAAACTTCCTTGAGGTATGTTGTAGGTTGAGTATTCATTTATTAATAAAGGAATGCAAAAGGTAGAACGAGTTGTTTTTCCTCCAGGTAGTAACAAAGAAGCTATACTACTACAAGCTACATTCAACACAATCAAACCTTTTGATCTAATGGTAGTAGACAAAGTTTTCCACATAAACGTTTTTCCCGTGCCACCATAACCGTATAAGAAAAAAAACCGCCAACTTGTGACAATACTGTTGTCATTATATTCTCATACACATCCAGTTGCTTCGTAGTTAGAGATTGAAAAAGAGAAGCATGCATTTCAGACATTTGTATTTTGTCATAATTTAATTCATCAATAATGAATCTATTCTCATAAATAAAAGAATCTGAATGAATAGGTTGTGGTAGACTGTTAAAGTGTTTTAAAGATTTACCATTAGAAAGTAATAAGTCTTCCACCTGTAGAAGACAAAGGTTTTCTAATTGACCCTCTTCAATTGTAAGACCTAGCAAAAAAACAATGTCATTCGTTGAGGAAAACAATATGTTATAAACTTTGAGGAAACATAAATTTATACCTGGTAGGTTAAACTCTTTTCTTTTTTGGTATACAATGTCATCTGATAACAATTTCCAAGTTTTGTTCCAAACTTCCTCATGTCTAGACATAGTATTCATGAATAACAGTGTAACCAACAATCTTCTCAATTGAATTCCTGAAGCAAGGTTGTTGGTCTCAATAATCGCATCAGTAAATTCTTTATCCTCTGTCAATAGCTCCATTGCATAACAAACCTCCTTATATGTTTTGTAAATTACACCATTAACACTCCTATTGTTATCATAATCACAACAACCCTTTTTAAAATTCAACAATAACCTGAGATAATCTAATTCCCCTAATCCAGAAGGAATATATGTAAGTCTTCCAATACTAACACCTTTCTTCCTTGGTTTCCATTCTCTTTGTTCTGCCATCCATATAAAATGGCTAGGATATTCAGAATAAGTCAAATTTTTTTCTCTTTGGATAAATTTTGTTAGCCTCAAATTAGGCTAAAAACATTGTTCTTTTATGTTCATTTGTATACAATATTTCTTCAATTTCTTCATTGTCTTTAAATAGAATTGGTTGTTCGTAAAACAGATGAAAAGTCAACCTTTGAACTGGAGGACATCTATGATGAATATCAAAGGCAAATATTCTCCACAGCTTCACACGGAGATATATATCTACAATCATAATATTGTTTAATTTCATCTATAACTTGTGTCTCAGTAGAGTCTTTTGGAGTATTAGTAATTTTCAAATTTGCTCTATCTGGACCTTTGTTTACATATTTAAACAAATACTTGATTGAATTGGATTTGTTGCAATATTTCGTGTTAACATGAGCTTGGTACCTCAGTAGTAGCAATGGGCTATATGGCACAACATTTCTATTGTCAAACTTAATTCCATTTTTAAGAACGAATATTCCATTATCTCGGCGTTTGTAACATGGATATCCATCCTCATCAATAGTAGTCAACAATTTAAATTTCTTGGGGTAAAATTTCGAACATCTACCGTTATTCATGCAAGGTGAGGTAAATCGAGTAGCTCTGCATGAACCATGTATCATGTATGTTGCAACTGCCTTTGACAATTTAGGATATAAATCTGCATGTGGTAATTCTGCCGAAATCACTTCATCAATGTCTATTGGAGTTGTTAACTTTTTCTCTCCATCCAACCACAGTAATATGTGGGCATGAGGCAAAACCCTTTTTTTGAAATTCCACAGTGTACATACCTATAACAAGATAAAAGTTATTTGAAGTATAATACATAAAATATGAACGAAATTTTTAAATAACAATTAATGTCATCACTTGTATTGACTTTTCCAAAATATTCATCTTTTTTGAAGTCATTCATCATTTGATCTAATTTCATCTTGAAAACTCTACAAACTATGTCTGGCTTATCAGCAACACTTAATCCTTTTGATGTGACAAAGTCACGTATTTCAGACCAGTTTACATTGCAGGTAATAGTTATAAATAAATAAGGATATCCAAACATTTTACAAATGGCCATTGCATCTTGGAAATTATTGAACATGTATCTCATTCCTCCTGTGAATGATGCTGGTAAAACTATACACTTTCCAATTGCAGAAGAATTTGTTTCTCCTCAATTCATTGCTTCTTTTACACCGTGGAAAATATCACAACATATTGTTTTTTTATTCCCTCTTATGAACGACAATCTTTGAGTTTCAACCATAGTATATGCATCAACCAAGAATTGTTGAAACAATCGACGTGAATTGTCTACATTTCCAAACTCAATGATTCTTTCTTGAATTCTAAAAGCAATAAATTCTCTTAATGAATACGAATTCTTTTACGTTCTTTGCTATTACTGCCAGAATTACGTATTGGAATATCTTCATGATACCCATCCTCTCCAAAGGGGAATATTAATGGATATTGTAATGAGATGAAGGTTGTATGTGTCTCATGCAATCTAAACAATTGTCCAGAAATTCTTTTCACTATGATATCTCGTCCTACATCCATGTTGCTCATATCACCTACAATTAACGTTGTTATCTCATCAATTGTCGGGTTATTATACACTTTTGGGTCTTTGAACCGATGTCTAAATAACCTCAATCGAAAACCTGAATGTACATCAGTATGTACAAAATCTTTCACCCTTCTAAAACTTTTTGCCAAAACATTGTTCTCATCAATCATCTTCATAAGATCTTGAATCAAAGATTTATCAAACTTCAAGTCTTTTAAATTGGACCTACAAAAATTTAAAGAAATATTTACTTCAAAATGATCTTATAAATGAATTTGGTTAAGATAAAGTAAAGTAATGTAACACATAGTCAAAGTGAGATACTCTATTTGAGACTTCATTTTGAGTATCATATATGTAAAGTTGTGCGAACTTGGGAGTTGATCCACTCTCAGTGAGTAAGCTTCCAATCCTATGATAGTTTTGTCCATGCAGAATAAATTGAGGAGGTCTAAATCCATCATTTATTGAAGACTCAACCTTTCCTCCAATTGAAGTAAATGAAAACATACTATTGTAACTTCTAATATTTTTTAGATAATGTTGGCTTCTTCTATCTTGACCATTTAATAACTCTAACATCAATTTAAGAGGTTGTTGTAGGAAAGGTAGTTGTACTTTTCCTTTTTGGCAACATATAGAAAAATCAACCTTCACGTAAGTCTTTGCTTTAAGAGATCTTTCTTCATACCACACATCAGCCAAACAATATTCACATTGAATATTTGGTTGTCCAAATGAAACAATATCTATTTTTGAAAAATTAAATAAGGTTATATATTAGCTTGACATAAATGTATTTAATTTGCATACAGAATTTACAGTTAGAGACATGCACCTTCCTTTTCAACTTTTGAATACAATTGGGAAGTGTAAACTTCTATGCTCTCATCTGACAACAAAACACAGTAAAACAAATTTTTCAAACAATTAAATAAATTAAAATTAACATTTAAAAATTAATTATTACCATTATTTGCTTCATTTTGGACATCTTCAAAATTCAGCTCTTAGTCACTGATTGCAGGATTCCAACACTGTATATTCTGGACCTCTTATCTAAGTTTATTGTGTTATTACCTATACTTTCTCAATTGAAAATACCTGTACAAAATATGTTCGAAAGTTGAATTAAGTATTAAAACAATTTGTAACTAACAATAGCAATATCAGTTTGCATTGACTTTTTGTCATCTTAAATAAAACATATTTATATATTCATTTAAACGCTTCGAATTTATTCAATTGAAGGAATAAATATATCAACATCATTCATTGTTTAAATTTATATTTGTAGTACCTCTTCGACAGTGCTATTTTTGGCGGAACGCAACAATTAAGTTTTTTTTTATTTCCTCTTGCATCTTTTGCAACATCTGTATTAATACAAACAAAAGAACATGTTTCTATATTAGTATATGTTTAACTCCGTACTAACAGTATAAATTGTAATCAGGCTAAGTAAATGAGGCATTATGAATTTACCATGAAGTGGTTCTGTAAGGCTAATTTGTGCATTAATAATTGTTCTCATTAATGACAATACTTTTGTAATTGAATGCATGGTGTTGAATTCTTTGTTAGGAGTCAAGTTTTCAGAGACGGGATAATCTATGTTTATAATACCAGATGATTGACAACAAAATTGCTGACTTGAGTTGCCAGTAGATTGACCTAAAACAAATAATTAAAATCAGTAATATAATTAGTAAACAATGCATTGTAAGAACATAATGTAATTAACAAACTTAATACGTAATTACATTGAAGAAAAATAATTTAAACCATTCAATCAATTCATTTCTAACAATGATAATTTTAAATGTAATTGTAATATAGAGATAGGTATAGTACCTTGTCTTTTGATATTTGTATTGCGCAATTCATATTGTATACTTTTTCTTTTTCTTATGCCACAGTTTGCATCATCAAGATCCAAAACTAAAACAAAAGTAATTAGAAAAAATAAAATATATAAATGAGATAGTGTAGTTTGAACTAAAGAAAATAGATAAAATTAAGTTTACCATCACTTGTCTTAGATAAGGATATTGTTTTCTGATTTTGATGTACTGATTTTGTTGTTCTTCCATTTGTGGCATTTTCATGATGACAAACTAAAGACAGTAAATTAGAAAATTAATTAAAAACTGTATAGTGATATGAAATTTAAAGTAAAACAAAACATAAAATTCAGCTCACCATTGCTTATCTCAATTAAGGGTTCTCTGTTAGGCATGACATGTTCTGCAACTAACAATAGATTGTATTATACATATATGTAAATATGAAATAAGATAGCATAGATTCAATTTGAGCTCAAATACTTATCTCAGTTAATGGTATTCCATTTGGAATGACATGTATTTGAAATAACAATAAATCGAAAAATTATAATACTATAAAAATGAATTTATTGGGTGGAAAAGGAAAAAAAACATATAAGAATGTTTACAGTATATGGTATCATAAAATCGTTTTTCATTGTTTTGGCTAAGATATAATATTTACGACTAAGAACTACACTGATCTAAATGTTCACAAAGAAAATCAAGAGCATAGATGACTCAAGGAACCTAAATATAAATATAGATGTTTTACCTGATACATTAACGTTTGTCTGAGAACATGTAACAATTTTGTTTCTTGTAGAAACCTTTCTCTTGAATTCCTCCATAAGTTCAAGGAGTATTGTGCTCAGAACAAACTACTTTCAGGGATACAAATGTTGTTTTGTTATAATAATTTAGTGTGTAGACTATCTTTCTTTTACCGCCAATTTTTTTTTATACATTTAGAGGAATATTTAGTTGCTTATGTCTCCTTACTTTTGACATAATACACTTAATAAAAATACTTATGAGATTATTTATTGTGCACCATAAATATAAATATGTTAGAGAAAAAAATTAAAAAAATTTGGAACTTAAAAAGTAAATAACTTTTAAAAGTATATGAAGTTAAAAACAAAAATAGTTATACATTTAATTGAGTGTAACTAATACCAAAAACTAAATATAATATCTGATTTCATGGACATGGAACTTATTTGAAGAGCTGACATAGTTTTAATTTGGTTTTAATATAACTAAATTTAATTGTTCAAAATTGTTAAATATAAAAAGGTACCTTTCACCAGCGATAGCAATTGTACTTTTATCCATGATTTTGTGTAATAATGAGACCAATTTTGAAATATACCCTAATTAAAAATTATAATAAGAATAATAAACTGGATTAACAATTTAGGTAGTATCAATGTTCAATTATGACAGGTCATGCAATGCATGAATGGAAGTCGATATTCAAAATGGGAACTTAACTTTTAAACTATGCAACAAATTTGCTTTTCTATTGCAAAGAACATATTTCTATTTTAAGCATTGCCTTTAATGAAATTCTTGTTTGACCTTAGAAAGAGTCCACCTGTAGGGAAATATACTTGGCAGTTTGTATATAGAACAGATTTAAATTGTCAAAAAGATGAAATAGAAGCACAACAATTTAAACATTGATAGCATTATCTGAGAACAAGAGTATGTAAGAAAATGGGAATTTTACGTAGGTGTGTTTAACAAAAAAAAGAAACCCTTGCAAGAATACCTAAAATTTGTATACGACCTACAAAAGTTCCCCTTTTACTTACACTGTCAGTTTCCATAAATATGCATTGATAGCCTGTAGTGCCTAATTTCAGAAAAAGAGAAATGATTTTAACCTTAAATCTGTGAACTAAATGCATATAAAAAAGGAACTTTCATTAAAATCTGTGAGCAAAATCAACAAATATCCAAAAAAAAATTCATTTCTGATTCCATGCATACTAAGTTCTTATGTTGTAAAGCTGATGGATACTAAGAATAAAGAAATAAGAAAGTAGAAATGAAAACCACAACTGTAAAATGTTGGCCACCAACTTCATGATGTAGGTACATTTCCCAAAATGTCTTTCACTAATATCTATATGTAAAAGTAATAATTTATTTAAAAAGTATGATAAAGGGAAATGTGTGTTTCTTAACAGAAACATGTTTTAGGTGAAACCATATTAAACTATGCAAACACCTTCCTTCATATAAAGTGAAATAAAAAATAATAGCAAATAATAATATAATATATTAATACAATCACATAGTACTTATTGAAGCAAAATGAAATTTTAAAATTCATATAACATAAGTAAAAATGTATGCCTAAACTCGTGAAACAATCAAACAATCTATCAGTTAGTAATTAATAATGAACAATATAATCTTAGTCACCATTCCACAATATTAAGACAAAATAAATAACAGATAAAATAAATGAAAGTTTTAAGAATTTAATTTACTAGCAAGTTTTATGACGTTAAGCATATGTAACAATGGCAACATATTATAAACATGCCTGATAATGAATGAAAATTTAAAAAGAGTATGTATGAAAATTTGATGTAATGCCTACAACAAATACAATGAAATGAAATCAGATAATAAACATAATAACAATAAAATAAACATAAATATTAATACTAATAAAGTGTTCTGGTTTTCAACAAAGATAAACATTTTCCTTAACTAGGAAAGATAAGAAATTAGAAACTGAAATAAAGCACAAAAAGTAAATAGTTTTTTCCTTTCAAAACAATAGAAAGGATTATCCCAAAACATTAAGAAAACTACTTATACATATTTTCTTGTCTTTTATAGTGACTTGTTATGAGTAGCAGAACCCTAATATTAGAAGAAGGCATCATCATATGACATTCAAATATAGTTTTGTCGCCTTCACGAAAGGAATGAAGACTACAAATTTTTTTCCAGCCCTTCCCAAGCTTGATGTTTGTGCAAGGAAACCTTCTTCTCAAGACCTTGCATTGAACCTCGTTTAGCAGACCATGTAGCGTAATGTTTTTGAATCTCGTTTTGTGAAGATATTCCGCAAATGCACCACGTAGATCCTTCAACAACATGAAAGCCATTATTGAAGAAAAGCAATACAAAATAAAGCAAAGCATTTAAAAGAAAGGATTTTTAAACTGACCAGAGAACTTCCATTGATGTGAAAAGAAGACAACTTCAAGTGAAAATGTTCAAAGGGTCCCTTGGTCAACGGTTCCCTCCCTTGAACTTCCTTCAAATAACGATTAACACCACTTTGACAGATCGCTCCCATAAAAACAGTTATATGGAAACAACTTTGACCAACGTAACAGAAGAGTATAGGGTGGTCGCCTTTAAAGCCATAAAAGAACTCAAAGTTGACCATCCATCCAAAATTTCGGGAGACAATATATCCTGGTTATAATATACTATATGGACGTTCCCTGCACTATCTGCAAGGGTCCACTCCCCAACAAGTTCTCCTTGAAATTTAATCACGAATGCATGATCAACCATTCTATCCATTATAAAAAATATAAGTCAACAAATACATAAACTATATAAAATAGGTATTTAATCAAATAAAAAAACTACATACCTCCCCGCAGATGTTCATTGATGAAAAAAGTCCTCGTGTATCATTGTGAAGAATTTCTTCAGAAGTATGAGCCATCAAACTTAATAATAGACAATGGAGAATAAAGCAAGAGGCAACAATAATATAGAAATGTATAAAAAAGAAAAGAGTAGGATTCTAAGTAAAAAAATCAAAGTGTGTTACGTATTTATAACCAAATATCAGTCATGACCCTTTGATATACATTGTCCTGTTTCAAACAACATGCCCTTTCAGTTCAATTTTAATAATTTAAAATTTAATAAACAAGAAAATAGTCCCTAATGAATAAAAGATAAGAAGAATATGTTACCTGTAATTATTCTTACGCCATTGTAATTATTACTAATAAAAGAGATAGGCTAATAATTTTTACCTAGTTTAGGATATTATTTTTGTAATAAATATATTTTTTGTAATTTCTGTAATATATATATATATAAATGTATAATCTATAATATATATAATCTATAATATGTATAATCTATAATATATTATAATATTATATATATATATATATAGATTGTACCGACTAGTCCCTGGACGTTGTTGATCACTGGTAATGTTGGTGCCACGTAAGCGGGGTCCCACGAGCGGCGTGGGCCAGTATCTCGCGAAGCACGTGCGCCAAGGAGCCAAAGAGTGGTCAGACAGTCATCATGGTGTACCGATGTGCCACTAGACAGTGTGGAGAGGTCGGACATCGGGACCCGAACAGTAGAGATGGGCCACAAGAGGTGGATCCCAGACCACACACCATTTATCAGTAAGGGAGAAGCCTAGGTCACGAGGGTTCATGCGTGTAGAGTGGATGACGCGTTTAGGTGTAACACAAGTATAGAGCCACTGGAAAGATACGACCTGTGAAGGTCGTGTTCCAGAGACGAGCTGCATGCATGGCACGTGAATAGCTAGGGCACTCCCAAAGGCGGGTGACCCTAGAGATCAGGTGCACGAGGAGGCACCCAGGTGGTCACCCCGTCAGAGGTTGCACTCCAGTTAGGGACCCCACGCACTTGGTTTTCCTAAGAGTAGGGTAACAACATTGTTGGGCCCGCCCCATCAGAAAAACCCATTTTGGGCAAAGAGGAAACCCTAGTTTCAGTCTATAAATAGTAAGGTAACAAACTTGGCAAGGTACGTTATTCCTTTGCGCCGCTTAACACACACAGTGACAGTTATACAATTTGGTGTTTCCTAACCTTAATACTGACTTGAGCGTCGGAGTGCAAACGGCCTCTTGGGCGCCCTTTGTCTTTGTGTTTTCAGGCATTCATCATAGGAAAGGCACGTGCAAACGCAAGGATTCTAGACGTAAGAGTGAGGTAGGCGCACAAAGGCGTTTCAGGTCAACCGACAGGAACATAGATATATCTATTATATATTTAATTTATTTATATTTATATATATTTATTGTTCCTGCCGGTTTACTCACTTCGCCGGTTGACTCTAACGGCAACCTTCGACCCTTCTATCTTCGCCTGAGAATCGTACTTTCTTGATCAAAGAATCTCTCACCTACAAAGAGAAAGGGGTGCCTTGACAACCGTTTGCACTCCGACGCTCAAGTCAGTATCAGGGAAAAGAAACACCAAGTGTATAAAGTAGTTTCAGTCTTAGAAACTATGTACCTTGCTAGGGTTCTTAGCACCCTTTATATAGGTTGAAACTTATGGTTTACCTCTGTTCTATTACCCTTATCTAAGGTTCCTTGGGGAACTTCCTTGCAGCGCTATTTACATAATCTTAGCGTATTTGGCACATGAACTTCCCTTAACTAGAGTGCAACGTAAAATAGAGTGGTCGCTTGGGTACCAACTTGTACACCTAATCTCTAGTGCCATCTGCTTTATGGGTGCCCTAAGAATTCACGTGTCATGTGTGCGGCTTTCCCTGGAAACCCTAACCCTAATGGGCCTTAGCGCCTCCCAGGATTATTCACTCGTGTCGCGCCTTCATGTGCTATACAAACCACGTGCATGGATCCTTCGTGACTTAGGCTTCCCACATATCTCATGTCTTAACTGTTAACTTAGCATAACTCTAGGGCCCACCTTTTGTGGCCCACTACAATGTTCAGACCGTCGATGTCCGATCTCTCCTTTTACTAACGAGGTCCTACGTCGATCTCCAACATCAGGGTCTCTGATGCCAATGTCCGAAGGCTAACCAATTCCCCGGCAGGTGCGTCTGGGCCCCTTTCATTACCAAGCATCGGTGTGCGATGTTTGAGGTCAGTCACTGGGTCGAAGATCGAGGAATGGTCGGGACACAAGCCCCCCAGTCTCGAGCTGTAACTTGTTTCAGTGAAGAGACTAAGTGATCGCGTTGGGCGACCTACGTGGCGTTGGGTAACGGGCGTGAACAGTACACCGATGCGACGTCTCGCCATACTTTGTTAATCAGCGTACACGTGTCAGGATCAATGGTTGAGACTTGTTCGCACTCGAACTTCTTCGTTCACTGTTCAAACCCTTAAACTGTTACGCTCTTCTCACTATTCCATTACTTTCACTTAGCATTTTTGCGAAAAACGCTCTCTTCTTTCTCTTCCAAAACTCCAAACCCTCAAACCTCAATATTCAAAGGTATGATTTTTACTCACCGATTGCTTGCATTTTGTGATTTCGCTGCTTGTAACATGCTTATAATTGTTTGAGATTGTTTATGATTTCCGCATTTCCATGTGCATTCATTTCCTCTGCTTATGCTTTGAGTCTCTATTTTTCTGGTTTTCTCTGGTTCTGTCAAGTTGCGCCACCTTCTTCCTCTAAAGTTTCTCTTTTTCTTCTCCTTTTTAGCTTCCTTATCTAAGATGTCCCAACGCGAACCCACTCCAGCTCTTACTTCGGATTCTAACTCCGTTACGTCTTCGTCCCCTGTTCCATCCTCCTTCCGCCTCCTTCCATAAGTCCTTATATCGTTGGGCTCCGGCTGCCCTTCTAAACAAGACTTCCAACTTTACCTCCCTCGAGAGTATAACCGCCTATAGGAAGAAACAAACCTGTCACAAATTGCGGGTCTTTGGGAAAGACCATGATATATACGTCAGGATGGTGGCCTGCCGGGAAGAAGAGCTAGTGTGCGCTGACGAATCTTCAGACCCCGAAGGCCCCTTATGTTTTATTTATTCCACCGTTTTTCGAAGGCTCGGGCTTCGACTACCCTTCACCCCCTTCAAGCGTGTACTCCTGACAGAGGTGAATGTCGCCCTTGCCCAACTGCACCCCAACAGTTGAGCATTCGTAAGGGCCTTTGTGATCCTTTGCCACTGTCTTGGTCTTACGCCATTGGTGGATGTGTTCCTCTTCTTCTTCAAAGCAAAGAGTCCTGGGAAGAAGTTGTGGGTTAGCCTCAACAATGTTGCTGGGAGGGTGCTCCTAACGCTTTTCCAGTAATCCTACAAGGGATTCAAGAAGAACTTCTTCAAGGTTCGGAGCAATCGGAGGGATCCCGCCCTTTTAGATGGGTTCCCCCTATACTGGGCGGAGAAATCAAACCTTCAGAGGCCCAGGTGTCTCGAGGACCTTCTCCCTCAAGATCGGGAAGTATGCGAGCTCCTCTCTGAACTCCATATTCCATTCAGCACCTTGGAGTTGCTCAAGCTTGAGTTTAGCCCCAAGTTTCTTAAGAAATATATTGGTACTGTTCCGTCCGGTTGACTGGGACGTCTTCGTGCGCGTCCTCGACCGTCAGCTAAGGACTCCTTCCCACTGGTTACCTGTGGATTCCTGCAAAAAGAGGACAAAAGGGCGCCCTAGCGGCCGTTTGCACTCCGACACTCAAGTCAGCCAGCAAGAAACACCAAAACTATGCACCTCCGTCTCTGAGCACCGCGTATGGCACTCTGAAGGTCTTAAAAATGGAAACTGTGTCTAGTGTGTATTTCTCCTTCTGGCAAAGC
>Ga0123341_1002916_pt1 | contig 14397 bp, 13 predicted proteins | sample Turbeapinknodule_FD_89959 | JGI IMG/M metagenome (GOLD analysis project Ga0123341, IMG submission 89959) | Root nodule microbial communities of legume samples collected from Mexico - Turtle bean Mexico pink nodule | ecosystem: Host-associated > Plants > Roots > Nodule | place: Mexico: Nepantla... | reverse complement strand
TAAAAGTAACATAAATAGTTTTTGTTTTAAAATACAGTTTTGTTTTAAAAGTACTGAAATAAATTTATATAAAAATAAAAGAAACAAAAACTTAATAAGTATTTATAAAAGAGTAAAAATAACATAAACAATTTTTATTTAAAATACAGTTTTTAAATAAATAAAATAAAATAATTTTTTTTTAAAAGTGGTTGAAGATTTTTCCAAATAAACTTTTCTTGTCTTGAAGATTTTCTTCTCGTGATCCTTCTTTTTCGGTGACTTGAACTTTTTTCCGGGTTCCTCACTTTTTTTTTTCACTGTTCTTCTTCTCACTTGCTCCACCGCCGGTAAATTTATATTTTCTATCGATTTATTCTCTCTCTTCTCTTTTCTTCTCCGTTGTTGTTCTTGACTTGATTTATAGGCAAATTGATTATCTATATGTGACTATTCGTTTTTTTATTAAGTTTTTTGGGATTATTCGAAATAAATTAAACGTTTTGATTAAGTATCTCTTTGAATCTGTGATTTTTTTGGATACATTTATCTTTATATAACTATTCGGTTTCTTCCCTGAGATTTTTCAAGAAAAATTAAAGGAATCATGATCTTTTATATCCTTTTTGGAATTTTTTCAAAATTTGATTGAATCGAAAATAACGAAACAGAATGGAAAAATTCCACGACTCACTCAATTCATGTCATGATTCAAACCCTAAAACGATTCATCTTCCGATATGAATTCACAAAGTAATGTTTTAATTCAAATCGCAATTTGAATCTTACAATTCATACGATTCTAACTACCATAGTCACAGGTTTGTTTTCGATCTTGCTTCAATTTCTACCTTACCATGGCTTCAACATTATTTCTCTTTTTTCCTATTGTGTTGCTATCTTTTTTGCCTTTACTTTGGTCATCACATCCAAAGAGGTTCACATGGGGAAATGCTTCTTGGATATACTCCTTGTGGTAATTGGGATAAGAATGTGGCAACATAATGTCTGAGTAAATGAAAGTGGTATCTTATGCATGGAACTTCTTTGCTTGACTAACGATGCACAAATCCTCAATGGCAAGTTTTTTATACTCTTGGATTAAGAGGGACCAACTCCATTGATGAAGACCTTATAAACAAACTACATCTAGCATATTGATAACAATAACAATTTATTGTTCTTGGTTTTATAAGCTTATTCAATTCCTTAAACATTTTTAACTTTGTCATTTTTTATTTTTAGGATAGATTTGCATTTTCTGTTTAAAAAAAAGAATTGTAATAAAAATTGTTTTCAACGACAAAAATTGTATAGGCCGTCTAATCAATTGATTCAATGATGATAACCTTTTGAGATGATCTTTATTGAACTATATTTCTAATTTATAGAGCTTTAATGAAGATAATTAGGTCATGAAGATTGAAAGTGTTGAGTCAAAAGGAACAAATCACACAAATATTTTGAATAAAGTGTGTTAGATTGTCTAGTCGCTGGAAGACAATCTAGTATAGGATATCTTTAGATTTTCTTAGGCCCAAATTTGTTTAAGGATCCATTTATAGTTGCAAAACCTTATAAATAGGGAACTTAGACACTTTTTACAAACTCAATTTACTTACATTTACGCTTACTTAGAAGTATAGGGTAATTAGTTAGTTTTCTATTTTTTCAATTTAAAGAAATTTAGTTCTATCTATTCAAGTTTTTCTAGTTTCTTGTCTTCTACTTTTTTATACAACTTTTGCTTATGCAAGTTTACATTTGGAAGATGATTGGAAATGGGTAACAACGAATATGAAACCGTGTTAGATGATGTTTTGTTCAAGTAGTTTTCTTCTTTCAAATTGTTTTAGAATTTTGTTCTCGATTGAGAATTGTTTTCTTTGAATATACAAACCAATTGGTTATGTGTTTTCTTCATTGGGTCAATCAAGGATTCTTTCACAAGTCATTCATAGCTTAACCAAATATTCTTTCACAAACCACACCTGACTTAATCAAATATTCTTTCACAAGTCACTATTGACTTAACTGAGTATTCTTTGAATAATGGTCACTTCTGACTAATAACCAAGTATTTTTTGCTAAACAACCACTCTTATCTAAGATATAGAAATTCTATTAGTGGTGATCAACGGATCACAATGTTTCTAACTAGAGAGAAATATCGTCTGAAGACATATACAAAATTTGTGCACTCTTTTCTAGTTTGCTATTTGAACACGAATAGTGTTCTTTATGAAGCTTTCTATAGGCGTGGAAAATTTGAGCAGTGTTTCAACACTATACATTGTGGTATCTATCATTTTTTTTTTCTTGAATTGATTTATATAAGCTCTAAATAAAGTAGTCGTTGTAAAAAAATTTCTGGTCATTGATTAGATTCAACTCTTCTGAATGTCTTTTCTTGTGTCGTTTGATAGTGTAGGACGCATTAAACACACTCCATACAACATTAAATGTTCTTCTTTTAAGTAATGCCCCAATGATTAGATGTACCTATCTATTCTTGGGAAATGCTTGACTTTGTTAAAGTGTAGAGTCGTACGAAGAAGATAATTTTTCCAAATTTATCAATGCTAGCATCAAAGAATTATTGAAGAAAAGCTTTTACTTCAAACTATAACAAATCTTGATGTTGACTTGTACTTGAACTTGAATGAATCTCTTTGGCAAACAAAAGTAACAAACATTTCCTGCAACATAAAGTAAGCGTATAGATATTTGAGCAATATGAGGTTAGCTTAAACTATGTGTGTATCATCTGATCATGTAAAAGCCTTATCAAATGTATATAAAGACTACACAATGTCTTATTATCTACCACATAGAACACTTGCGTTTAACATGATTTGTTTGTTGAACTAAAATATTGTCTTATAGATGAAGCACAACTATATTTTATACTTTGTTAACACTTAATCAAAATCTTAAGGTGTTGGATTTTTTCTCTAACAATCTCCCTCTTTTAGTTGGTGCTTAAAACACTAAGTTTAAACAAGATATTTTTTAAAGTATGTTCAATAGATCAAGTTTTTACAAAAACATTTTTCAACATCTATATATATATATATATATATGAACATTTAAAGAGTAAGTTTGATGGGCTATCTAACTAATGAATCATAAACTAAATTCTCATTAGTTTGAATTATATCTTGTTGATATATCATTTTATCATTATAGTGAAAATTTAGAATAGATTATAACAAGCTTATCAGTACAGAGTTTTGAAACATAAAAGCTTATTGTTTTTGTTCATCAAACAAATCATACTTTATAAGCTAGTTTGTTACAATGTGACCTAGAAACAAAATAATACTAAAGACTCTTAATATTAAAAGCTCTCTTTGAGCTTGTGGGTTATGATCTTAATTTCTTATTTTCTTTTCTTTTCTCCTACTTGGCATGTGCTCTCATGATCTTCATATAATTCCTTTAGTGTATGTTTCCCCTTATCATATAATTCCCTTCCATTTACTTTTCTTCCATGTTAGTTTTTCGTGTATACTTATCCCACTTTTAAGCACCAATAATAAAGGGATAGTCACTCTAATTAACCTCCTCCATTTCTCTCACAATTCCATCAAATTTATCCCATAGTTTAAAAACACTACATAAAACAACACCAAGAAATCAACTTGGAAAACATGATCATTCAATTTTCATTCCAATTAGAGAACATCTTCTAGTTATAACTAATTCTTTATCTGAAGCACCTATCATAGGAAAATTCTTTATACTATATGACTTAAGCCTAAGTGTCTTCACCCAATTAGCACTTATAAATTTGTTTCTACTACCAATATCCATTAAAAATGGCACAATTTATTTTTTAATCCAACATTTCATCTGCAAAGTATTACCTCCAAGCACCCCTTGTAAAACATTCAATGAAATATGAACTATTTCATCTTTAATTAAATTCATACTCTACTCTATGATGTTGTTTTCCAACTCCTCGTCAAATTTTAATGTTAGCTCTACCGTTGTGTGCTTTCGAGTACTGAAAATAGCATTCAGCTTGCCCTTGACTTTACACTTTTGCTTATTATCCCACTTATCACCATAAAACCTACATAGTCTTTTAGAAATACGTTCACCACTTTTTTTTCAAGAGATAAAATTGGTCGTTGAATATTTTTACTATGTCATTGATAGAGAATTCGAACATTTTTCATGAAAGTAGAGATTTTTTTTTTCAAATTATAATTTTGGGTAATTTTTTTTTTACCAAAAATGACTTTAGAGTGGAAGTTGTACATGACACATACGACTTCACTTAAAATTATTAATTTCAGGTTTAATCAAACTCGTTAGGGTGCCACACAAGTTCTTTTTAATGAAATTGGCTAAGTTGTATTGGTGGGGTATGACTTCCACTCTAAAGTCGTCCACATGGTGTACGACTTACCCATTTTTGTAAAAAAAATTACCCAAAATCATAATTTGCAAAAAATACATTCGTGCAAAAACCAAATTTGAAGGTTGTTAGCTTAGTAATAGGGTTCTATTAGTAGAAGAAGCAACATATCGTTGAGTTAATACACGAAACAATACTCATCAGAAGATCCCATGACATGAGTGTCTATATGTTTTGATGATAACAAACATTATAAGGTGTATTATGATATGACAAAGCTCATTCATGTGTAACACAAGATTAGAAAAAAAGAAAAAGAAAAAGTGAGCAAGACTCATTAGACAATACAACAAGAGAAAAGGTTGTTAGACGAAACAATGTACACGTTGATTAGACGATCCAATCTTCTTGTTTAGTCTTGAAATGGATGATATATTCAAAAAGAACATTGAAAAGAATTGTTGTGCATAAAATGACCATCAAATGAAAAAGCATCGTAAAAGACGAAGTGCTCATCAAAACAAAGAACGTATTAGATGAAATTGGTAAAGAGAACGCATCAGATGAAGGATCAAATCATAAAGATGAGAATGACCATGCCAAATTATCTAAGTGTTAGAACACTTTAGAAGCTCACATCATATGGGACCCATTGGGCAACACAAAATGGATGCATAAGTTTTCAAGCATTAAACGCACGTTGGAAACTATACATATGAGTTGATACAAGCTTTGTCCAAGCATCAAGCAGAACATGATAAATAGGGAAATGTCCATGCTTAATCTCTTACATTCTTGGAATGTTTTATGACATTAGTTATTGTTTTCAAAATCTTATTTTTGAATTATAGAAAATATTATTTTTAAATAAGATTAATGGATTAAATGTTTTAGAATATATTTGATTAAACAATATATCATTATAAAAGCTTTCAAAAAAATAGAGTAACACATTGAAAGTTGATATTAGAACATTACATACTTAACGTCTACCGCAAAGAAGAGAATGAAAAGAATGGAAATATCCCAGTCCAAAGTTAGTCAAAATTCAACGGACACGGTTCATACAAATAGAGAAAGTATTTGAAATTCAAGTACATGTGAAAGACACAAGATCTCATCAAAGCAAATATTATATTATATTGAATACCTAACACGTAGAAGATGGTGAACAAAATAATAAAGAAAATATCCAAAGGCAGAAATGATTTAGCCTCAACGTTCATATCAAATACGAGTAAAGAAACATTTTAAAATGTTTCAAGAGATTCAAAAAGTGAAAATAGCACCACAAAAGTTTCCATATCCATTGCAAATTGAGTAGATACTGAAGTTATGAAGATCAAATGCAAACGTTCATATTTGTTGAAGATAATGAATTTTTTTGAAAAACGATAAACGCGAAGAATATTCAGAGCTGAAGTTTATCTATGAAGCATCTAACAATTATATGAAGAATTGAAGAAACCCTAAAGTTGCAACGTACACAATTCAATAGTTTATATAAAGACATCAAGGGTGAAGAACACAATAACGAGAAGTGAATAGAAACGATATACAGTATACAAAAAAAAAGTTGTTATTGTGTTTAGAATTCTGTCTAGAATTTCATATTTGTTAATTGATAACAACCTTTGAGAATTGGGTTTTGAGTGAAATCATTGTAAATCATTCACTATTGCGAAATATACCCAGTGAGCCTTATTTATTCTCTTTGAACGAGATTTTTTCTCATTGCATTGAGAGGTCCTTAATCTCAACAGGAGATCAGGACATTGTACCTGGAGGGGTTAGAATACTTGGTGTACCTGGAGATGTTAGAATACTTTATATATCTAAAGTGGTTAGAATGTTTGGTGTACTTGGAGATGTTAGAATACTTTGTGTATCTAAAGTGGTTAGAATGTTTGGTGTACTTGGAGAAGTAGAGAAGACTTGGTGAACATGAAAAGGTTTAGAATACTTGTAACCTGTAAAGGTGTAGAATACGAGTGACTTGAAGAGACGTAGAATACTTGATAGTGAAAGACTCTTAAGTGGGTTACTAAAGAGTACAGGACGTAGCCCTTGTTGGTGGCTAAACCAGTATAAATTTTTGTGTATCTCTCTATACTCTTGGTTGGTTACCGTTTTGTTTTCTAATATTTCACGAATTGAGTGTGGACTCCACCAACCCTCCCTTCTGGAGTCAATTGAACCTTCATAGATCACCCTCTTACATTTTTGTCACTAAAATCAGAACTAAGTGACTCTCTAGGAAAACTTTTTGAGCCATAACTTGAAAATTTCATCATGTAAACTAGCAATATGAATTGCATCATGTATAGATTTAGAACTATGAACCCTGACAAACTATTCTAACTCTACCGTTAAACCAGAAATAAAGAAACTCAATGCCAAGCCAATTCCTCATAAATAGCTACCTAAGCCAATAACATGTCAAACCTTTCAAGATAATCAAGTAAGATCCCATCTTGCTATCTTGTCAAATTAGCTATAGGATCATCAATACCACTATAATCAAATCTGCTCCCACATCTTTAAGGATTTGTTGCCAAGATTTACCCTTTTGGATGGGATTCTGCACGCAACGTATTTTCCAAGCAAAATCTTTGTCGTTCGAGGATAATAACAGCAACCGACTTCTTTAAGACTCAGGTGGGTTCAAAAAGTTGTTCTGCTTAGCTTTCCAGTTTCGAAAATTTGATCCATCAAATGAAGGTAATTGAATTTGTGCACGTTTCACCAGTGCAACAACCATTTCTACAGATTTAGCCTGCATATCATCCTTTGTTATGGCTTCTGTTATGGCTTTCTTTCTTTTTTTATCAGCAATAAAATAAAATAAATAAGTGGGATACTTCAGGGGTATCCCAACCCGTATACATCAACCACATAGTTACTTCTTCGTAAGGCTTAGAGAAAACAACCAATATGAGGCTTAACCTACATAAACACACCCAAAAAACAACTGAACAACAACACTTAGTCTGCACCTAATCCCAAGAGCACAAACGCTTAAAAGAGAACAAAGAATAGCAAGCAAAAGGTGCACCAACGTGATAAGAATACTAAACAGTTTTGGTAGGACCCAAAAAACCAGTAGCCGTACCAGGAATTCTTTTCTACATCACTTTAAAGGCCAACAAAAAACTCCACCAGCATTCTAACAGCAACCACACCTACCCCTTGGCTTCCATCACCACTAAACAGACTTAGACTTCCCCTGCATCCAGGTACCTAACCCACGCCAACACCCTCTTGTTCATTCCTTTCACCTTAATACCGTGACATCTTCGTATTTGTGCCTCCAATCTTCACTCATATTCAGCTGCTGTACAAGACAGCCAAAAACCAATGGTTAAGTAGCAAAAGGTCAGCAGGACAACTTAGTGGCCTCTACATATGACTCCAACACCTCCACAACATCTCCAACCAGCACCAGCACCTACATCTTTTACCATTCCCACCAGCGACCACACCAATCCTTATGTTCACAAACCGTCCACTTCAAAACCATCCTACAAGCATCACAGCATAGAAAGGGTCCAACATAACAAAGGTGATATACGATCTTGTGCCTCTCATACTACTGTCTCCCCACACCAGTACAAAAAGCATCGTCAAAACCTGCTCCTAGTTGCCTAATGCTTGCTCACAAACATGCAAGATGACTCCAGCATAAAAAACCATGCCATCCCGGGACTTATACCCAGCACTCCACAGCGAACCAGTTCACTAGCTGCAACTGCACCCCAAGCAAACTATAGAGTACACTTAACGTGAAAAAGCTACGAGGCACCCTGTCTTCTCCTCCTTGTTGTGCCTAGCTGATAACTCATTATTGAGCAACCTGTCATTGATCCAACCTTCATCCTTACTCCAAATCTATGAATACCACCGAGACTCCCTCTTCCATCATCTTCCATTGTAACCTGCATAAAGTTACTTATAGCTACTAATACAGGTCCAAGGGTTCAACATCCAATCAGAGAACAAGTAACAGAAGTTATGTCCCTTATGTTTTAACCACAACCACGATTTAAGTTGGGCCTTATGGAACACCTCTTCTTCATCCACTACACCTTCATTGAACACCACGACATTTCTATGCTCCCCCAGGCTCCGTACTATAGTTGTCCACACCCCTCTCCAGACCATATTTTGTTTTCGACTACCATTTGTCAAAGAGAAGCCCACAAAGTGGGTCGCGATGTCGTTATGTTGGACGACCAAGATACTGATCCATCTAAAGCACATATTCCATACCCTCCATGCATGTTTACATTCCACAAATAGATGTTGACAAGACTCCTCCTCGGCCAAACATAGAGCACACGTTGTGGTGTTCATCACTATCCCTCTCCTACTCAAGCACAAACTTGTTGGGAGTCTCCCCAGCAACGCCCTCCAAGCATTAGGGAAAGTCTTCGCCTTCCAAAGGTTAATAAACACCTCTTTTTGGGGGGCCCTTTCAGGCTTAGCTAAGCACTCATATGCTAATTTTACCGAGAAGCAACCAAATTCATCACTTCTCCACACATGGGTATCCTCCACATCCTTCCTAAATCTGACCCTGGAAATGTGGTTATCAAGCTCAGATTCCAATAATGATTCTCACTCAAATCTGCTTCTCCTCCAGGTTAAGGTCCATCTCCACTCCAAGTCATCCCACACACCTACCTCTTCCACCTTCTGGCCTTGATTCAGCGATAGAGAATACAATCCTGGGAACAAGGTTTTCAAGTTTGAATTACCAACCCACACATCCTCCCAAAACCTAACTTTATCCCCACTCCCTATTTTCCATCCAACTTGTTCTTGAAACCACCCATCTCCTCCTTCTTCTGTACACACCTTCAGCAAATCTCTCCACCACCAAGACTGATATTTCACAGATATATGAAAACTACTAGGATCCAGGCCGTACTTTGAATCCAGTACTTCCTTCCATCTCCCTTTATCATCAGAAATACACCTCCATTTCCACTTAGCCAGCAACGCATAATTGAACTTTCTAATGTCTCTAATGTCCAGCCCACCTTCCCCTTTCAATTTACATATGTCTTTCCAAGTTATACAAGAGACAGGCATATTCTCCTTACCCCATCCCCACAGGAATGTCCTCTGGATACTGATAATACTCTTACAAACCACCTCCGGAGCTTTAAACAGGGACAAAAGCGGAATAGCAGACAAGACAGATTTAATAAGACATAGCCTTCCTGCCATAGACAGAAATCTCCTTTTCCATACACTAAGCCTAGATTTTAGCTTTCTCAGAATAGGCTCCCAAAACTTTTTCTTCCTCGGATTACCCCCCACTACAAGACCATAGTAGATAAAAGGTACCTCCATCTGTGAACAATTTAGGTTCTTCGTATAACAATCCATATTACTTTTATGGACATTTATGCCCGCTAGCTTAGACTTATGGAAGTTGATCTTCAGACCAGAGGCTACCTCAAAACCCCTGAGGATAGCCTTTAGAGTAAACACATTGGAGTATGCATCCTGGCATAAGAACAACATGTCATCAACGAGCTGAAGAATACAAAGCTCTACCTCTTTTCTACCAATATTTAAGCCAGAGTAGAGATTGGCTTTCACAGCTTGCCTAACTAACCCCGCAAGCCCTTCAGCTACCACAATAAAGAGAAAAGGGGCAAGGGGATCACCTTGCCTTAACCCCCTTGACAGATAAAATTCCTCCGTAGGGCATCCATTAACCAACACAGACAGAGTTGCACTAGCCAGGCATCCTTTAATCCACATGATCCATTTACTATGGAATCCCATTTTGTGTAGCATGTCATAAAGGAAGTCCCATCTGACAGAATCATAAGCTTTTTTTAAATCCACCTTTAAACACAGCCCACTCATCCGACGCCTCCTAAGATCCTCTAACACCTCATTGGCCGTTAGAACATTATCGAGAATGCCTCTGTCTTTGAGGAAAGCTGATTGGCACTCATCAATAACAACAACTTTCTTAATCCTCTCTGCCAGCACCTTAGAGATGACTTTGTACATCACACCCACTAGGGAAATAGGTCTATATTGCTCAAGCTTAGAAGGATCCCTTACTTTTGGTACAAGTGCAACAAAAGAAGCATTACAACCCTTTGGGATGTACCCAAAATCATGAAAGAGGACCATCGCTTCCACTATCGCATCTTTAAAGACCTCCCAACTCTCCTTAACAAAATTCAGGTTGAACCCGTTAGGTCCAGGGCACTTTGACCCATCATAAAGCCACACAACATCCCTTATTTCTTCCTCTGAGAAGGCCTTTGTCAGTCTCAAGTTGTCCTCATTTGATAGGGACTTAAAATCGACCATGTCAAGTCTAACACCAAAATCTTTCGTGGCCTTAAATCTACTATCAAAGAGCTTCTTCGCTTCAATGCGCACAGTACTAGGTTCCTCACTCCACTGCCCCCTACCTCCACCCCCTGTACTTCATTTCTAAGCCTTCTCCATCTCAAAGACGAGTGGTAGAATCTTGTACAAGAGTCCCCGTTCTTGAACCAACTTGCTCTAGCCTTCTGCCGAAAAAGAGACTCTAGCTTCTTATCAATTTCCTTCAACCGACTCACCAATTCAATCCTTTTCAAACTATCACCTTCCCTTAGGCCATCCAAACAATCTTTGCAATCCAAATCCTCTATTTCCTGCAAAATCATTCTCTTGTGAGTTTGGATATTACCAAACACATCCTTATTCCAGATTTTAAGATCACCCTTCAACCTCTTCAACTTCTCCTTGAAAGTCACAAAAGCGTTCCCCTTAACAGGGTAAGATAACCATTTTTCCTTCACCATCTCACAGAAACCCCTCTCCAGGAACCAAGCATCAATAGAACGAAACGGTTTAGGCCCCCAGTCCTTCTCCACTGACTTCACCACTATTGCACAGTAGTTAGAGACTTCCCTTTGTTGCACATATTGTTTACTCATGGGCCATCTTACCAACCATTCCTCAGAGACTAACACTCTGTCTATTCTACTTTTTGTCGACCCGTTAGACTTAAACCATGTATAATTCTTACCCACAATAGGCAAATCCAGAAGAAGGTTGGCATCAATGAAGTTGTTGAAGCCAACGATCTCACTAGAATGGTCAACACCCACCCTGGTCCCCTTCCTTTCACTACGGCTTCTGACGGCGTTGAAATCACCACAAAAACACCAAACCTTCTCTTGTGATGCCAATTTAACATTTGATAGTTCCTCCCAAAGGATCTTTTTATCATTCAAAGTGCAGGCAACATATACATTTACCATAACACATCTAAAATTGGATTTAAGATGACTTTCGAAGATAACCATGAATCCTTTCCCCATCATATGACTACTGTAGCTAAACGCATCTTCATTCCACATAGAAAGCAACCTTCCGCATCCGTTTTCCCCTTCATTGTGCAACCACCCTACTCTATTGTTTCCCCACACTGAGTAGCATTTTGCCTCCGTAATAACCTTTGATTTAGTCTCTTGTAGGCACACAAATTCTGCCCCTTCGCTGGCTATAACATGACTCAAATACCTAGATTTGATGGTCCCCCCCATACCTATAATATTCAGATTGACAACTATCATAGGAAACATTCTTACCACCCAACTTAGAACCCACTGATACCTCTGCATCACGTACTTCCATACGCTCGAATTCCATGACAACCTCCTTCTCTTCCCCCCTTCATATTAAGCCAACTTGCTTTCCAACTCCCCACAACCTATCAGGTTCCTCCACATTACCAGGATCACACAACTGAGAATTACAAATTCTAATAGCCGTGTCTGAGATAAAGATAGAAGACGAACCCTCTCTGAAGTGCGCCAGCGGCCCACCTTGGGGGTGTTTCGCACTTAATCTTACCAACCTCCTCGGTTTTGGGCACGAGTCCCCCAATTCCGCAATCCCTTTCTTCTTACGCCTACACGGTGGGGAATTCGACCTACTTTTCGCCCTTGTTTCGTCCGCATCACGAGACGGAGGAGACACCACCTCTACGATACCATCGTCAGCACTTGTTTGACCTGTGTAGCGACAAGGCTGGTCTTTGCGCCCCAACTTCTTAGGTAACAATCCACTGATTGACATTTGGGTTCCATCCTGGCTCTTAACTGGGGAGGGTGCTTCGTCTTCATGCCTAACACTCTTCAACGAAGCTTCAAAGACCTCAATTCCTCTCTTTTCAGCATCGGGACTAGCTGTACCCCCTGGCCCAACGATCTCTTTCATAAAAAGACCATTATGCCCTACACAATTTTCTTCCTTCTGGGCTAAAGCATTAGGTCCACCCTTACTGGAATGGGCCTCAAGGTTATTCACCCGCCCACCATCTTAGAGGGCAAATTTTGATTTATTAAACACTCAACATCTATTATTGTTTTAGCTGCCTCATACAGTATAGAGTTACTAAAAGAAGCACCTTCACAGACTTGGTCAGGGGATTTGACAGAAAGACTTTCATCTTGTTCCTTATGTCCCTGCCTGGGACCTTTCGAAGCAGAAATCCTACCTTTCCCCTGTCCACCTTTTCCAGGTTCCAAAAACAGAATAGTTGACTTAAACCATGGTTGTTCACCTTCTCCTACCTTGTCTCCTCCTCCTTCCTCCACTACTGACCGTCGAGCATCACCAAATCTGAGTCGGTCTTGCTCCTCGCCACTTCTCACAGAGAAAGCAATTTCTTCAACGTACGTTTTTTAGGAAGAAACGCTATCAAAGGAATCATCCCAGGAAAGATTTTCTTTACATCCCCATCTGAGACAACCGTTTGGGTCCTCCTCAACTAGCATACTACACATATGGCCATTGATCTGCATTCTTCTCGCCCATCTAACACTTCTGGCATTCTGGACCCTAACTTTCAGCCTAGCGTATTCCAAAACCTCCCAAGTGAGGGTAGCTTTGTCTATAGATACCACCACTGCCTCCCTTGACAGTTCTCCAACCACTTTCGTAAAACATTCCTTGTTCCACACAGGTAGAGGCAACCCGTAACACCTCACCCAAACAATTCTATGGCTGGCTCCGCTGCTAAACGACCAGGGACTAACACTAGAAAAAACACTTTCGAACCACCCTTTGTTTAACTTCATAATGTTCTCCATAGCCTCCCCTTCTCTTGGAGAATGCAGAACCAGGTTATCACCCATAAATCTCGCCCTCACCACAGACATACCCCTCTTCACAATTTCCTCTCCCAGCTTATCAAAATCCATACCTTCACCAAGTTTCCCTGCGAGATATGAAAACCTCCTTCACCCTTGCCCATTTTTGGAATACCTTAACCATGTCCATTTCTCCAAAACCATGGGGAAAGTTCGAGAAAAAGAAGGTAGAGAAATCATTTCCATACCCCGGTTCACCATTCCTACCATACCCCAAACCTCCATTCCTACCATAGCGTGCTCTGCTCCCATTATGGTCCTACCAATTGCTTATGGCTTTCTTGTTTATCTTGAAAGCTACAAATGTTGTTGTGAGACCTTCAATTGACTTTTGCACCATTTCCAAAGATTGTTGCGCATATTCTTAATGATAAGAGAGGTTCTTCTTATAATAAGATTCCATCCTAGACTACAATTCTTTCGTAGTCACCATCTTTTCCTAACAATTACCAATCGTTACAATTGGAACTGGTAACGCACACTTCCTTCACTCTCAAAGTTTCTCTTCACAATAGAGAACACCATCACTCTCCATTCAAAAAACACCAACACACTCACTAACTCCAGAAAAAGATTGCAGAGGATGCAGAAAAAAGTAACTTCTTATTATTCCCTAAAAACATACAATATAACCATATATAATATATAATTCTAGTATCAAAACCAAACTTAATTATTAAATTCTGTTTTAAAAGTTGTTATTACAATTCCCGTCTCGCTGCTGTATAGCTCAATATTAAAATAAATTGATTTGATTTTCTTATTTATCGTAATATAAATAAAAAATATTTTGATGGGTTGGTTTGATACAATTATTAATTGTAGTTTAAAAATGGGCAAATGCTTCCTACACCCAATCATTTTTAATCT
>Ga0123341_1002915_pt1 | contig 14404 bp, 9 predicted proteins | sample Turbeapinknodule_FD_89959 | JGI IMG/M metagenome (GOLD analysis project Ga0123341, IMG submission 89959) | Root nodule microbial communities of legume samples collected from Mexico - Turtle bean Mexico pink nodule | ecosystem: Host-associated > Plants > Roots > Nodule | place: Mexico: Nepantla... | reverse complement strand
TAGGCCTTTAGATTCTAAAGCCCCCAATGAGATGAGATTCTTCTTCAACTTTGGCACGTACCGTACATCCCGCAAAATTCTGGTGGATCCATCGTGATTCCGCAACTTGATTGAACCTATCCCAGCTGTCTTACATGGATTATCATTACCCATGTAAACAACCCCGCCATCGAGTTCTTGAAATTCAAAGAACCATTCCCCGCCATCGGCCTGTTTAGCCTAATCTCCGAGCACAGCTGAAATAGCCCGCTTTTATTATTATGGGAGAAGATATTACAAATTGGGATATATAACAGTAAAGGAGGAGAGTTTAATTTATAACCCTCAAACCTCCTTCCCAAACAATGAACCCACCGATGTGGGACTTGGGATTAAGCCAAAATCAACACGAACAACATATATTAATTGTCAGTTCACCAAAAAAATATCTTCAGTGTCTCCGAATGAAGACTGCTATATTTGTTCATTATCCATCTTTCTTTGTAAGTCTGTAGAGAGCATTGTAGTTGGAAACTGGTTAGTTCTTCTTCATCAACAATATCTAGAAGCAACTTCAATTTTAATATAGTTTTAGTTAAGAGTAAATTATTCCCTTATATTCCTTTGAGAAAGGGATGTTGGAAATTTCATATCGACTAGAGATTAGGACATTTCATTGTATATAAGTGGGTGCAAATCTCACTCCATGAGCCGGTTTTATGGGGGTTGAGTTAGGCTTAAAGTCCACTTTGTAATATGGTATCATAGCCATTTCGAGCATATCCTAGTGAGTGTTTGTGTTGGGTCTATTGTGTCACCCGTTATCGGGCCGCTATCGGACCACCCATAATATATAGTCTCACGCACGAGTTGGCAGTCTCGGCGTGAGGGTTTTTTTGTAAGTGACCTCAAACGTATATGTGAGATAGATCTTGGACTAGTTTGACTAAGCATGTGTTTAAAAGGAGCTAATGAAAGATCTTTTCAAGCAATGGCAAGATCCAGTCAGAGGAACAGTGACTGGTGGAATAAACAAGTACTCTCCTTCCCTTCCCTCATATGTGAGCTGACTAATGCAAATTGGGAGCTTTTTTGTTAGTTTATAAATGCACTATGGTGCTAAATAATTCTACTTATAAAATATTGCAGGCACAGTTGTTGATTCTAAATCTGCCATCCAACAGAGTTTGATTTTTATCTTTGTAGTCATGCTGAAATACAGGTGAGATATTTTACTCTTTTTTATCATAACATGTAATTTTATGTTAAATTGCATCCTCATTGATGTAAACCATGTGTTACACAGGTACAAGTCGTCCTGCTCCCTATCACGTGTTGTGGGATGAAAACAATTTTACAAACTCATACTAACAAACTTTGCTACACGTAAGTTCATTTGCGTTGCTTTTCAATTTCCATGCTCCAATTTTTAGACAGGATACTGAATTTGATGTTTTTGTTTTGTTAGTCCATTGGTGAGTTTCCCTCTTATATCTTGTTTAATGGACTTTTAATGTTAGTTTTACATATATTTATTATTGTTATATTTAAATTTATTAACTTAAAATTATTTATTTTAGATATCATATACTAGACATCAGATATTGGAAGTGGTGCTTCATCACCTAATCAAATAATAGGATTAAGTGTTGGAAGTAAAACTGATTAGGGATTCAGTTATGTGTGTTTTAATTTTAAATTATCTATGAACTTTTGAACAATTATGTGTTTTAATTTTCAATTTCGTATCAACTTTTGAACAATATTATATATGCTCTATTTTTTCATGAAATGAATGGATGCTTATAACTTTATACATTATTTCATTAGTATATTATTTTTTTTATTATAAAAATATATTATGTTTAGTTTAATTGTGCAAACCAGATTATAAAAAGGTGGTGGTTAAATTTCGTTTATTTATAATTAAAATTACGTTAATTGAAACCGACGTATTATTTTTACAATTTTATTATAATATTGAAGGTTAAAAACACAACATTACACCCTATAAAATAGCTTTGAAATATTTTTCAATGAATTAAAATATAACAGTTATAACTGACACTACTTACATATAAAAATCGTCACTTTAACTATGTTTAAAGTGACGAGAGTTGCGATGGATAGTGTAAAACCATCACATTAAACTTTGTGACGGTTAGTTCTATGATAGTTTGGGAAACCGCCACACACGTATATTGTGGTGGTTATAAACGCCAATTTATACGAAAATAACCGTCACATTATACACCATTTTTTGCAGTAAAATTACAAGGAAAAAATATGCCTAATTCTAGTTTTATACATTTTTTACAAGACTTTCTACCCGACGAAGAAGAAGGAAAAAAATCCTATGATTAATGGATCCCCTTCGTTGCCAAAATGAAATTATTTCTTATCTGAGAGGGAAGAAAATTAGCTTAGAAGAAGCAAAAAGAACCTTAATCGCAGAAACAATGCTCCAGAACATAATACATCTTCATCTACATGAAACAAGTTTTTTTAAGTGCTAGAGAAAACTCCAAAGGGGATCAATCTAGCCCCTTAAATCCAAACCAATCACTCAAGACCCGCAACAGTAATGATTTCTTCTATGAACTGAAGCCAAAAAGAGGGAGAAATGGTAAAGAAAGGAATAACCTGGGGAGAAAGAGAAAGGAATAACTTGAAGAGAATAAATTGATGATATGACTTAATTGTTCTAATATGATTTGTCTAATTATAATTATTTTTTCTTATTGTAGTAAAATATGTTAATACTTGTTGTACTAAACTAACTATTTATCCTAAAAACTGTAATATGTTAATGAATTGATTTAAATATTTTTTGGGATAATATACATGTTTGTTCATGTGTTTGTTATCTTAAACATGTCAATTTAATAAATTAACCTAATTAAATTTTAATAAAATTATGATAAATTAGCTAACTGCGCCTCTTAATTCATTAGATCTTATTAATAAACTCAGTGGGAGAAATATTAACATTACTGCAAAGCAGAATATTTTAACATCTTATCGTCAGTCTTAAAAGTTAAACCTCTTTATATTTTATTTATACTACTAATAAGAAGAAGAATGAGAAGGTAAAATAATAATAATAATAATAATAACAACAATAATTACACATTGGCAATGCATTAGCTTGGTGCTAATGTATTGTTTACATAGATACATAAGGAGAGTAACAATCAAAATAGACTTCACCGGAATTCAAGACTTGGTCAAAGCCCATTTGACTTTTCATCTATTAGAGCCCAACTTAACATCTCAGTGCAGAACTGATCATCTGGTTTCAGCCACAAGGCCTAACATTCAAGGAATAAAAAATCATAAATAAACTTCCAATAATCCCATGGAGATTCTCTTCATAGGATGTAAACAGTATAGTTATAAGAACAATATTCAAACACAGATAAACATGGCAGAATCACAAAGGTAAGATTCATACAATAACTAGTTGAAGATAAATTGCTAAGTAAGCATTATCAAATTTGGGCACTCCATTCAACAACTGAAATCCAATGAACTTTCTCAGAGATAGTTCACTTTTACCATAATCAGCCATTTTTAAGAGCTACCTCCTTTTCCAAAATTATTGATGTTTTGGACTAACTTTTTTATTCCAAAGCTACTGATGTTTTACCATTTCAAGCCTCATTAATTATTTGACTCTCGTAAACCGTGTAAAATAACTACATTTGATCTTTTACTAGAAAAACTACACCTGCAGCCTATTTTACAAAGAACCTCGACAAAAAAGAAACACATTTTATGTTGAAAAGGGGGTTTGGCCTAGGCACGTTAATATTTTTTGCACTTATTAATGTGTGCACCTAGTTTAGTTTTGAAGGTTAAAACATATATAATAAATTTTCCTCATTCTAATAAAACTAGTTGTAAATTTGCTATTTTACCCTTTCTCTCCTCACAATAAATTCATGTGTAAATTATTCAAAGATTAAAAAAACACATAAGGATATAATTGATAAAAAGAATAAATAATGTGATCTTGAATTTTGCAAAAGACAAATAAATAGGAATAAGAATTCTCAAAAAGTCGACACTTAGAAATAAAGGAGGAAATAACAAAGTAGACACCTCATAATTTTCAGAGTTCATATCAAACAAATGATGGACACTCTCAGAAACAAGTGCGTTCAGAAATGTCCATTCAACCTTACATTTATTACACATGTAAAATACCGTGCCTATGATAAGTAGCGCCTCCTAAGAACATATTTGGTTTGAAAAAAATGTTACTTTTCACTAATGACTATTCATTATGAGCCGTTATTTTCTTTTCACTGTTTCTTGTTCTCTAGAGGTTATTAAAGAAACGGTGAAAATATGTTACACGCAAGATGGCTATAAGAGCTCTATGCTAAATAAAACCAATCGTGCAACATAGGTTAATTATCATGAATACAAAGCAATATTGAAACAGAGTTACTCACTTTGTGATAATATGTTATTGCTGTAGTGAAATCATCCTGCATAAATTACATTCAACAGTAAAAGAAGGAAGTTAATCAATTTGATCAGATAAAAAAAATATAAAGATATACAAAAAGTTTAAAAGAAATAATAGAAATTTGGAACGTATGAGCCATTCACAGACACAGTGCCATGTCCAGGTAGTACATGCAGAACTTATTTCTTTTTCACACGTACACTACTTTTAACCAGCCTCAACTTCTTTCAATAAATATATCCATTAATGAATGAATGTGTTGAAATCTGCTTTTGCAGGTATAGTTGAAAAATCCATCAATTATGCCAACAAAAGCAATGTCATGATTTTGGCAGATCAGACCAAGAACTAGGATATCGTGGAACCATCACATTTTCCACTCAAATATGGATAATGGAACCAAACTACTATTCCTCTCAAAAATTACAAAAGCTGACAGAGTAATCGTTCCCCTGCGACCAGCACAGATTATTTTTAGATAAAAGTCAACATAAACTATTTACCTGATGAAACCACAAATCAAAATTTCCAAGCCAACTCATACATAAAAGGCTACATTTGCTTTTCAGAAAACACCACAATACACCATGTTATACCGGAAAACACATAATAGGAAAAAAATAACAGTTTATATACCTGTAAGTGATAAGTATATGCAAGACCAGCATAAGTGCTCACACTTCTCGTTGATAATGCAAGTGCCTTCTCATAATACGAAATTGCTTCTCCGTACATCCTGAAACAGTATTTAGACAGTCAGAATCAGCTATCCTGTCCTACACCAGTCATGATTAACAGATTAGCACTGCCACTATTTAGATCAAACCTTTTTATCAATCCAAGAAATTGATATTTCAACTTTCTTTCAGTCAAAAATTAATTGATTAGGAAATTTGAAAAAATCAAAATTTAGGACAAGAAAAATAAACATAAAGTAGCCGTAAAAATAACAAAAAATTCACAGGTTTTAAAACAAATACTCAAGCAAATGATGCTTCAACTCTACAATAGAAATTCTCAGCAGCTAAATATTCTAAAGCTGCGGACAAGAAAATTAAGTCAGAAGACCACTGAGATATTTGTCAACTTACTTCAGTTTTCTGTATGCATGGGCAAGATTGACTACAGTCGATTCCCACATTTCAGATAAAGCAGTTGGTATCAATGCTAATGTTTTCTCAAACCACCAGACAGCTTTCTTATACCTGAATCAGAAGCCACGGTCAATCAGGTAAATGTCTCTTAATTTTTCCATTTTGATTAAAAGAATGTTTTTTAACTGTACAGAAATTTGGAAATAAAGAGAGTAGACTATTACAAGATAAAATCTGAAAGTCAGCGATTTTGTATAATAAAATAACCACCGTCCATGGTTAAAAACTAACAATACATTGTTACTCTCAGACTTAATCCTCTACTAAGGGCTTTTAAGACCTCAATTTTCTTCCTCTTTTGCAAAATGGTAAGAAATCTGTCAACATTTTTTAATCCATAATCTCAAAAGATGGTGTTGACCAAAAAGTAACTCAATGGATCAACTAATGATATCTTCAACAATCACGGTCTGGAGATTAAGTGTATCAAACATCCCAAATGGAATTTTACATGTATCAGATCATGTGAATATCCCTATAAGAGATATTCACTGTATGTATCTTAGCATCTACATTCATGATTACAGAATAAATATTTACATCATAACTTGGATTAAAAGTAAATAAATATCATCAAGTGCAAAACTGCATGTACTCGTAAAAAATGTGAAAAAGCTCCAATTCCAACAAATATATGTTTATAGTATTTTATGAACCTTCATGAGACTTATAATATATTATGTCAGTCAAGTTGGCAAGTTCAATCTATCTATATTACAGAACTGAGAGCAATCATATTTGGGAAAGATATATGAATTAAAATACTCAGTATGAGATAATTATGAAAACTAACATTTAAATAACAACACTAGCTCTAATTCCAACAGAAACTTAAATGCAGTTCTCAGACACCAAGCTTTGCAGATTTAACCAGGCACATAGGCAGTGGTCCAATTTTAAAGTTTACAATTGCAGACTCAACTCTAAAAGTGAAAGATAACTCAGCATACACGTTCACAATGTCATATCAATCTGTATTCGCTGCACGTTCAATCACGTGAAAACTAATAAAGATTTTGAATTAAACTGCATCGTGGTCAGATTCTCCACATGCAGGCTTTCTCTTTCATATAGGATCATTTGAATAGCAATCAAGGGAAGGGAAGTCTGTACAAGTTAACGTGAACATCAGATTTAGTAACTAAAATAATTATAAGCATATAGGTATCTTTACTCTTTCATATGATAGGCAACAACTCCAAGTTCATTATACACAAGTGGATCTGAGGGGCAAGTTGACTTGGCCTGTATAAAAAACTGAAAAAACAGAGGAACGTTAATTGTTTTACTGGTAGTCAGTGATAGAAAGTAGACCTTGTTCATTTTATAGAATTTGCAAGGATATAGGAAGGCATTAAATCCTAGCCTGGCAACCCCCCACCCTTCCCCACAAAAAAAAAATAGAGGCTTCCCTTCCTTTAATACATCCAACTTTATAAAATATACCTGCTCAGCAAGCTTATAGCTGTGGGTACGCATGCATTCCATTCCAATGTAAAGAGTTGGTAAGTGGCACCTGGAATAAGACAACATCAAGATTTAACCTGTAAAAGAACAATTTATAGAGAGAGAGAGAGAGAGAGAGAGAGAGAGAGAGAAATAAGAGGATTTCATGCAGAAGTTTTTAAACAAACAAAAGAGACCCATATGCTGGCATGTTATCACCTATTGTAAGATTCATAACTTTGATATTTGAAATTGTCAATTGCCTTGTGATTTGGTGAGTGAGCATTTGTGTTAAGGAAATTGGTTGGAATTATATCCTGATTCATAGAAGATTATGAGCCACTAAAAGTAAAAATGTTGCAATCTCGCAAAGGTAAAATTAAGCTTCCTTTAGCACTCCCTTTGCTGCAACAAAAAGCTCAAACTCCCAAAGCAAAAAAAAAAATGCATCATTTTTGTTAGATTGTAATCATTGAAACATAGTTTAGTTTTCCAAATTTCTTAATATATTTATGTGCAGATTTGCATTTTACAGACTGTGCAGATATGATCTACCATGCAGAAGTTCCAAGCCTCGCCACCTTACCCCTCGCTTCTGTGTTCCTTGGAAGGACATACAAGAAGGAATTGGCAACATCTTTGTGCAGCAGTTCACTAAAGACCAGACTATAGCAGCTCCTTTCTCCGTGAGGATCATCCCTCCGGCAGTGTTCAAAGTTTTTCTGGATCGAGTATGTCCAAGTGACTACTAGCTTTGAACTAGAAGAAGCTAAAGGCAATTAAAAAACACCTGCACAGATCAAACTATCTAAGGCTGACCCCACGCCCAGACCGCAAGACTAGCTATGTCTACAGTGTAGAAGGCTTTCAGAGGACTCTCTATAGATGAAGCTTTCCAAGCTTGGAGTAAAGAGTTGTTTAAAGACTCAGAAACAGCCTCAACCTCTCAGTCATCCAACAGAGGGAGCTGCTACTACAGTACAAACAATTTGACCTTCTTACACCTTACACAACAGTATCCGCCCAATGATGTCACCACCTTCTTCCTTCAAGAACCAGGTTTTCCTTCTACAAGATGCTTATCCAAAAGACAATATCCGGCATGACCTTGAACAAAAGATACAAGACGCCATTGAACAGTGCCATCTAAAGGCCAAGGTGTGTAACGAGTTAAGAACAAGCACGAGTCAAAGAAGACGAAGAAGCAAGAGCTTCTGTTGAAGCTCTTGTCCAGCAACATACAGAAGCTGAAGTGTACGACAACTGTCTGGCAAGTATACGAGATGCTCCATCTTCCAGCCCCCAAAGCTTAACCTATACCAGCTATACCCCTCTGCATGAGACAAACTATCATGGATGCAGAGGACAGAACAGTTAGCTTCCACCTTTGCCCCTCAGATTCAAAGCTCTTTCATTTAGCGTTTACATCAGCTCAAAGTTTCTCAACCTGCCACCTAACCTGATACAAGCCAACAGCCACCACAGCAGCCTCACTAGCAGCAATGATGTTTTCTTCTAGGAACTTTTTTTATTATGTCAAAAAAAGAAGGGGGGGAGGGGGGACTTGTTAAACAACACACATTTCTTTTTCTGCTTAATTTGAGTTCATAGTTGTGATTACTTGTTAACACTTTCACACAAAACAGAATATTAGAATGAGCATTCGTCCATGTCCAAAACTGTGCATAATATATGATTTTTTTTTTCTGATACCTGTTGAGACCCTAAGCGCTCTAACCTAGTCTTATACATGTTATACTCACATGAACCTTCTAATGTGTGTTTTATGCAAGCCTTGGTTCTTCAGACTTAGTCCTCCAAGTTTATCTGACAAAGTGCATCAGTTAGTCTAACCACGCAGTTCATTTGCCCTTCATATGGTCATCAGATGAGACACCTCAAACAAAGTTCATAACATCTAATAACAATGGTCATACATGCATACATACATATATTCATGTGTTTAGAATCAAAACGTGTAATCAAAGTAAAAAACACAAACGTTTAGAAAGACTATTCATAATGCCGTAACTGGAAAGAGTTTTTATAGAAAGTGCATATCTTTACTGTTAAAAAAAAGAATAGGCAGTAAGCAATAATTATGGAATTAATTTTCTTGATCTAAAAAAAAACAACATATTGGTATTTAAAGGAAAAACGAAATCCTAAAAAAGGAAATAAATCTCCAGACATGAAGACTCTAATATCTGGAGCAAATCTACCAAATAAACTCCTAATCTCAATCCCTTAATTTTAGGGATTTCTTACAAACAAATCTATATTTGTTATCCAATCAGCCTACATTTATTGTAGAGTAAATGTGCAATAATAACACCATATTTCAACACCCCTCTCAAGATAAGAAATAAATGTCCTTCATTCTCAGCTTGGTTATGAGATTATTTAAGTTTGAGATATTAAGTCTTTTTGTCAGCAAATCAACCACCTGTTGCTTGGATGGAATGTATCACATGCATACTAAACTCTCTTCTAATTTTTCCTTATTGACAGCAGTTTCTGACGGGGTTGGCACAGTGACTGAAGGTAGGACAGTTGTGCACGATTGTACCCACTCTAATACCAAGTTGAAGGTTTTAGATTGAAAAATAGTTTTTCTACACCCAACTAATGTGTATTTACAAATATATAAATTTGAGTAATTAACAATACAGCTCTCAGAAATCATAATATGGGCTATTGCCTATTACATACTATGTATAAAAAAACAGCTTTATGAAAGCTACACAACAAAAAAGAATCATTATTCAACAGAAACATAATAATAAAACACGGGATTATTCTTTTTTTCAATTTCTCTCTTACGATTCCTTTTGCAAGAACCCAAATCAGATCTTATAACCATGTACCAGATTTCCCAGCCACAGTTATTCTTATTTGACATTTTTATTCAAGAAATTAACAAAAGAAAATTACTCATTCAGGGAAGTAGCAGGAATCATTAACAGGAAAAATCAATATCTTACCCAGGAAACAATCTAGCTGCAGTGCGGTAAGCTGACATAGCCTGATCACCCTCTTCTTGAGCAGCATAAGCATTCCCATAGCCTATCCATGCAGGGGGAAATGTTCCATCTAGACTAGTTGCCTTGCTGTAAGGAACACGATGAAACTAATAAGTTTTTATAATGATGTTCAGAAACAATCGGCAGCAAGAGTAATGAACACTTGATAATAGGAACTCTTGCAGACAATTCAGATTAGAAAAGCAATCTTTAATTAGATTACAGAGAAATTGTCAAGCAATCTAATTCAGGACAAAGATACATAAACTCAAACTTAACAAGCCACCAAAAACAACTCAATCAATCCAGCCCAAGACCAATCATATATGCATTTCTGTAAAGCTGAGTTGATAACATGACATTAAACATAACATATCCTCCACTACTTACTAAGGCATAATATTCCTTGGTAATGAAATGTCAAATATAACAAATTACCTTATCCTATGAAATATAAGGAAGTATAACAGTCGTTTTTAGAATAATTTCTCAAGTAAATAAGATTCAAACATAATCAACTAGACAAAAAACAAAGAACCATGTTCCTATGATGATAAATTAATAACATTACCATTAAATGTTTCAAAATTAATCATATCTAACTATCAAAGTAAGATATTCTTACCTAAAATAACGACGGGATTGATCATACTTCTTGATACAGTAGTAGTAGCAACCAACAGCAAACCATGATAAAGCCCTAAGCCAACATTAATGAGATTTAATTGTTTTACAGAGGCAACTACATATATCAAGGAAAAGACTAAATAAAGAATGACTCTTATATGTAGCAAATCATTATAAGACTATCAGCATCATGGAAGAAGTGTTTACATCTGAGGATAATCCTTCACCAAATTGCACGCCATCAAATAGAGTTCATTTGAATGCCCAAGTTCAACAGCAGCTGCCAGGTGTACTAACGTACACTTCAGATGGAAAAGATCCTTCTCAAGCAAACTGTAACAGAATAAGTCAGGAAGAGAAACAGAAGAATGATTGGGACAGTGAATATCCCCCACTTACACATATGTTAAGTCAAAACATTTCTGATATTCACCACACTGATGGTAGTATTCAGCTTTGCAAGCCAATAGATCGGTATTGGATTTCAGTGAGCGCAAGAAAGAAGTATCAGATTGGTCACTTTTACAGCTTTCATTCTCAAGTTCTCTGAACTTGGCTTCTACAACGTTTTCTTTGTCATACTGCATGACAAATAAGGGATTATCTTTCAGCAGTACAAAACATTTAGATAGAAGCAAATTGTACCAGTCACCTGCCATTACCTTCTTTATCAAACAAGAATAAAATGAAGAAAGCCATCCATCCTCACTACCAAATTGCAATGACGATATCAAATTTGCTTCTGAAATTCTCCATACAGAAAGGAATGACATGTATGATATTAAAATCAAGTTTAAAAATCTACAAGGGATCAGTGAAAACCTCTACCTTCCTGGCAAGTAAGCATGTGATTCTCAATAAGACATTCCAAAGCCTGACATAATTATTGCCAAACAGCAAGGAAAAAATAGATAACTGTTAACTAGTGCGCTAGAAAAAATATCCAAGTACGTATTCTACAAATGACAACTTCCCAAAAATGAAAATAATAAATTAGAGCATTATAATGCCTGAGGACTGGCTACAATCAACATTTTCAATTCTACTCCAGAGAAACTATCATAAGAAAAATAAACAGTTTCTTTAGTAAAAGCTGTTATAGAAGTGTAAGGTATACAAGTATTTTTTTCAGCACTAGATTGGCACCTAACTGGCCCAAGGAATGGGGGTGTTCTATCAGATGGTGCTGAACCCCCCATCAGTAATTCACAAGCAATTGTCCCAACCAAGTGAGCACAGCTCACAAGACCAGTCCTGGCATTACAAGACACTAGTAATGAACTTACCAAAGACAGTAAGTAGAATATCAATTCATACCTCATAACATAAAGGATCCGCTTTTATAGCAGCTTTATACCTTTAACAAAAACAAACAGAGCAGAACAAATGAGTTTTTATTATCAAATGGCACGCAATTATACTTCCCTTATAATAAATGTAGAAAAAGGACCTGTGTGGATAAAGTTATTAATAAGTATTTATAAGAGAATAAAATAAAAAGATAAAATGAATCAAACTTCTCTCAGAAGTTAAATTCAACTTGTGCATTTAAACTTTTCTAAAAATCACTACTCCAATAGCTGATGTACATAAGTTGATTTTAACTTGTGGAAGATATTTTGTCCATTTTACCTCTTCCATATGAATATATTGAGGAGTTTATCCAGACTGACCCTAAATTCATCTCTTTTCTACTTATCTAGAAGTTAGAGAGTAACAATCAAAATGCCCGAAACATACTCACCACAGTCTAGCCTGGGCACGGTTTTCTAGAGCCTCGTATGCTTTTCCTCTTAAGAAGCATATTGCAGAAGATATCTGTAATAGCATAATAAAATGTATTCAGATAACCAGAAAAAGAAAATAAACAACGGCAGACTTCCCATTTCTAACAAGATATTCCAAAAATGTATCACATTCCAAGAACTTCACCTCTATATTACTATTCTAGTACACAATATCAAAGCACCCAACTAATTCCAAATTTAAATCCAGAATTAGACGTTTGGTAAACTAGGTGTGACTTAAGAAGTAGTCATTTTTTTAAAAAAAAAAATCCTACGATCTGTGACTGATTAATAGTATAAAAACCTTACATATACTATCTGTAAGAAAAATAATTCTGTAGAAAAATAGAAAGGTTACAAGTAAAAAAATGAAACTCACATTAATTTCACGATCTTCACAATCTTTATCCAAGTACATGACATTCGAGTCCTTCGTATCATAAACATTTCCTTCGTCATCCACTTTAGCCTCACCCAGCATCGACAGGCACTGATCCCACTCCTTCAATTCCTCCTTCAGTTCCACCACGCAGTCATTTACAAACACCAATAAAAATTAATCAAAAAAAATTATAAAACCTTCAACTTCATCCCTAAAGTATTATACCATCTCCTAAAATGCCCCTAAAGTATGAAAATTATACAAGAAATACCCAAATATTAAAACACATTAAGTACTTTAATAAGTATAGAAAAATCCATCAAATTAGACTTTATTGCAAATACCATACAAGAACTTAGAGACTAAAATGATAGGTATTTAATTGAGATTATTTATACTATTTTATTACTTCACTATTACATTGGACAGTGACTTATACTTAAAGGACTAAATTGACAGTTTATTCTTAATAAACTTATTTATATATTCAATAAATGAAGAAGAAAAAACGAAATGGAAGAAAGATTGAGGGCAATACAAGGCACTTGGCGGCGAGGTAGCGGAATCGGAGGTCGCTGAGAACGATTTTGGAAGCATTGAGGAGGTGGAAGGCACGGCGGTAGTGGCGGCCAAGGAAGAGCGCCTGCGCCTGCATGTAGATGTCGGCGGGGTCGGCGGTGAAGGCGGCAACTTTATCGGCGAAGAAGATGGCGGAGGAATAGAGGTGTTTGCTCACGCAGTCGCGCACCACACCTCGGAGCTTCTCGATTTCTTCCTCCCTCATCTTCGCACTCACTTTACTCTTTCAGTCACTGCTAGGGTTTCTGTTCTTCTTCGTCTGCTTGGTCCTGGCTTCGTGGTTCAGAGGCCAAATTGAAATAAAGGAGGGAAGAAAGCTTTTGGATCAATTTTTAATTTGCTATTCAAACTAATAAAATAGTTTTAATAGTATCCTGTGGAATGAATTTACAAGAATCCGTTGTAGTCTAGTTGGTCAGGATATTCGGCTCTCACCCGAAAGACCCGGGTTCAAGTCCCGGCAACGGAAATGTTTACTTTTTTTTATATTTCTTTAATAGAAAAAAATACAATCAAATTATAAAATAATCATATACATACATTTTTATTTATATAAATATTTAATTTTAATTTTAACTTATTGAACTAAAGTACTAAAAGAAAAAAATAGACATACAAAGGTAAACAGTGTCACTGTTTTCACTGGTTATGTTTAAAGATAATAATCTGTTTTACTGTTTAATTCGATTACCAAACCATTCAATTTAAGAAAAAAAAAATCAGTTTTCATCGATTTTAATGTTTATTATTATTCTTATAGTACTTTTAATCAAATATTATTATTAGATTAACAGTATTACTAATTGGTTATTTAGCCTAAAGGATTCTCTCTTAAGAAAAATAAAATGGACAAACATATATTTTTATATTAAATAACATTATTATTTTTTTCTTTATTCTTTTGTAATTAATATATGAATTTATTTCTTTATTATTAAAAAATATATTTA
>Ga0123341_1002913_pt1 | contig 14405 bp, 10 predicted proteins | sample Turbeapinknodule_FD_89959 | JGI IMG/M metagenome (GOLD analysis project Ga0123341, IMG submission 89959) | Root nodule microbial communities of legume samples collected from Mexico - Turtle bean Mexico pink nodule | ecosystem: Host-associated > Plants > Roots > Nodule | place: Mexico: Nepantla... | reverse complement strand
TATTAATGTTAACATTATTATTATTATGTTTATTAATATTAATAATAATAGTAATAGTAATAGTATTAATAATAATTAAAATAATATTAATTTTTGTAACATCTCTATTTTTATCCATATTTAATAAAATAATATATATGCAATAATTAATTAATATATAAATATATAACTATCTCATATTGTATCTCAAAATATATCCCTTGTCATAAGGATTTTAATATATACACAAAAGTTAAAAAAATAAAATAAAATCAAACAATAAGGTAAATTGGCTATAAAGAAATTCTATATAATTTGAATTTCAATTTAACAAACATAAGTCATCAAGTCTCATACAATTTCTCAAACCATCAAGTGTCCATCATAATTCATCATTCACATTTGATACAAACCACATCAACCAGTAGATGACTAAAGACATAACAAGCACTTCACAAATAGGTTAGTCATCTCAATATACAAAGTCAGGCCCCACCAAACCTCGAGAGAGTATCAACAAAAGAAGAACCAAATATAAATCAAAATATCAGAAGTTCTTCCTTCTTGTCTTTCCATAAGAGAAGTTATGTACATAAATTGGGCTCACTTTTGGGGTCTTAATAGAAGAATAAACTAGAGTATGGTGTGCTTAGTAATTTGAGTAGGGTATGTTTAATAATTTAAGTAGGGTGTACTTAGTAATTTGAGTAGGGTATGCTTAGTAATTTGAGTAGGGGGGGTATGCTTAGTAATTTAAGTAGGGTGTGCTTAGAAAATGTTTTAAATGTTTAAGTTTTGTGCACATAGTTGCCTATTATCCAACCAAAAGAACCATGATGGTAAAAGAGGTAAATAAAGACAAAAAAAAATAAAAAAAAACAAATATGAAAAAGATGACAAAAATAACAAAATGGGTCTCATCACCTCACCAAACGTGGTGAAAACCGTAATGTTCATCCGTCCAAAAAATAAAAATTGTCGTCTCACTTTAGTACTTTTCTTCCTTCTCTTGTTAATTTATTACATCCAACATTTGTTAGAGAAATGTAAGAATATTTTTCAAAATCCTTCTAAAGGTTTACGCCTTATAAGAAGTTTTTGACACCAAATTCCCTTTGATCGTACATGTTCTCTACAAATATTACATGTAACTAGAACCATTCCACCCAAACTCTGAAATATCAATGAACATAAGTTTGCTTCACAACTCACATATATAAATCAAGTGAACAAACTAACTATGTTATTTGCAGGAGTTCTAAATTCGAGGTCGAATTTTGTCCAACTTAGGGAGCATGATACAAACCACATCATCCAGCAAATGGCTAAGGACACAACAAGCACTTCACAAATAGGTCAGTCATCTCGGTATATAAAGTCAGACCCCGCCAAACCTCAAGAGAGCATCAACAGAAGAAGAACAAAATATAAACCAGAATATCAGAAGTTCTTCCTTCTTGTCTTTCCACAAGAGAAGTTATGTACATAAATTGGACTTACTTTGGGGGTCCAAATAGAAGAATAGACTAGAGTAGGGTGTGCTTAGTAATTCGAGTAGGGTATGCTTAGTAATTTAAGTAGGGTGTGCTTAGTAATTTAAGTGGGGTGTGCTTAGTAATTTGGGTTTGTGCCAAATCCACCTTTCATGACAAGTGCTTCTAGGTTTAGGGTTTCTTTGACCTACCTTCTAAAAGGCTTCTCACAAATGACACCCCTACCCCTCTATCTTATTCTCCAAGACACTCTCTCCTATAAATAAAGTGTCTTGCCTCATGTATTTCACACTAGATATTGAATTTTGAATAGAAAAGAAACTAGATAGGAGTGTTTAGTGAGCTTTGTCTCCTAGGAATTTGGTCTAATCTTGGATGTTTGTGCACTTCAAGTGGCGAATCTTCACCACTTATCTTGGAGTCTCCTCCCCCTCTAAGTGGTGTGATTCATTATTCCATAAGCATCTCTTAATCTCTTCACCTTTTTGTTTTTCTTTCCTTTTCCTTGCGCCATTTTTCCATACTTTTATTCATTTATGTTTGTCTTTCTTCATCATCTTATGCTTATTTTCATGTCTTTCATTTCCGCACCTTCATCATCATAATCACCATACTTGTGTTTTCTCTTTGCCCTTTAAAAGTGCACCTTCACACTTACTTAACCACTTGGTTAAGTTCATGTCCAGTGGGAATCTTCTTTGGGTTTCTCACCATAATTGATAATCTCAAAACTCATAAACAAAAGAGTGACCCATAAAATATGTAATCCTAAAATCAACTCACATTAACATTACTCATGTCAGATTTCTACTGATCAACATACCCAGACATTTGACTCTACTTTTGGAAGATTCGTGCACTTGTCATACTATCTCATTGAGAATCCACACAAATATGCGCATAAATAATCTCAATATCATATCACCTAGTATGACAAGGTTAATTCATATGACCTGAAAGACCAGATTATATTTCACACCCAGACAAAATTATATGAACCTGCTTCGACTTTCAACACTTGATAACCTTAATCTATATGACTCCAATATATTAGGAGAGTCATGATATCTCATTCTAGACGAATCCTTAATTAATGCACATCCTAAACAATCTTAACATGGTATTTTATTTCCTAAAAATACTATGTCTTGATTAAGATTCATATTCCACATCTCACAATATCTAAAATCACACAATTAAATCATACCAAAGCTTAGAATTTCAAAACACACAAAAATTCATCCAATATCACATAAATATGTAATTAAAGGATTTTTCAATTAAATATACATAAAATAAAATGCTACATAATTTATAAGTAAAAACTATAAAATAGAGATAAACCAACCTTTTCAAAGCAAGGATAAAAATTTCAATTTTAAGTTTTTTTCTTTTTAAGGCTTGTTTGAGCGAAACCTAGCCACCACAACTCAAGATAACAACAGAGACACAGAAGAATATGTTTCTCTCTTAAGCCTTGTATAATTTTTACGAAAGTAGAATAGGTTTCCTTTCTCTGGCTTTGTATTCTTAGCCATATTTTTCCTTTGTTTTTTAGGCATGTTTAGAACTCATCAAAAGGAAAAAGGAGAGGCTTCTAGAAAACCTAACATAGGAAGCAAGCTAGGGTTTCCAAGAAGCATGGATGACTATGCTAACCCTAACCCTAACTTGCCATGCAAGCACTAGTGCGGAAATGGCTTACTACAACAACATTCTAGGTCGGTCAAATGAGAACCGGTCTAAAGAAAAACACAGTGGAATTTTTGTAAATATTTGGTACATATTACACCGGTTAAATATATATCTTAAACATGTTTTTATTCTTTGTAGGTCGATCACATGGTTGAGTCATCAAGGAAGACCCGAGATCCTACATGACTGAGAAATCTTGTGATTAGGAGTATGGGTAGTAATAAGGTTCCAGTTCAAATAGACCCTCAGGCGGGTAGGACATCATGCCCTAATTAGGCTCAATTTGTAATTGGGAGTCTTAGCTCGATCTAAGGTCTTTATCTTGACCCCTGACTAGGACCACGTATCAGAAGTAGACAAGAATCTCATCTGGGAGGATATTTGTGTAAGTTATTTATTTAAATGCTATTAAATAATTTGTCTATTGAATTTACATTTTAATGATTTATTTATTATATTTAGTAGGCAAATTTTGAGTTTGAGACTTCGAATTTGGTTCAGAGCAAAATAATGTCTTCAGTAATTACAAAATGGAGGCAATTCAAGACAATCTAACAACCCATTACATCTTTGGTAAATACAAGGACAAGTCTCCTTCTGGAAAATATTCTATAGATGAAGAGACATGGTCTCAATTTGTTTAGAGTCGAACGGATCCCAAATAGGAGGTTTGTGAACAGTTCATTATATATGTTATTTTATCTTATCATGGAATTTATAAGTTATATGTGTATGATATAGTTACAGGAAAAGAGGAAGAAAGCTCAAATGATTGCACAAAAAATACTACCCCCCACAAACTGTCTCGGGGAGGTTATGATTTGCTAGAGAGAAGAATAGTAGAAGAAAAGTTAAAGAGACAACAAGCAAAATCTGGTTCTGCTGAACTTATCTCTCCCCCATCCCCTCCTAGTCGACATGAGAAATGGAAGTTGGCTAGAACTAAACTAGGGAGTCATATGACATCTGAGAAATCATTAGAGATTTCTCAGCGTATTGTAAGTTCATAATTACAAGTCATACTTGTAGTCTTACAAACTTATCATTACATATTATTATATTAACGCATTGTATTATTTTTTACAGAATGAGCTAGTGGAGCAAAGCTCCCAAGGATGTTTTATTCCCAAAGGTCGAGATGAAATCTTGATCGTGGCCATTGGCACTGAAGAACATCCTGGGCGTGTTCGTACGACTGGTTTTGATGTTGGTGTTAGACAATATTTTGGATCAGTTTCTCGATCTAGCTTTTCTAAAAATGTCAGCTAGTAGATGATGGATCAATTAGTTGCACAATTGACAAAGAGGGTGATTGGACAACTAACTAAGAGCATAAAAGAACAAGTTACTTAATAGTTAAGAGTTGAATTAGAACAAAGATATAATCCAGCTGAACCAGTGGATATAATTTATTCTCGTGGTCGAGCTAGCACCAAAGGTAGTTGTGATGTGAAGGACTTTGAAGATGATGACATTAAATCCTCCTATCATTGCAAGTTACTGTTGATGGAAATCCTCCTCATGTAGTGGTAATTGGCATAGTGTATCCAGGAGGTTCAACCATCCACACCGTGCCCATGCAGAGTGATTTTTCTAGAATGGTAGTTGAAAAAGTTAGACATGCGTCTGTTGCAATTCCAGTTCCCACATCAGAGGTTAATACAGTGACAAAGGTACTTGGAACATTTATTGCATGACCTACACATCTGATAAAGACCATTTCAAAACATTATCAAGTATATTTCACTAAGGGCTATTAGTGTTATGATGGTTTTTAGATTTATACTTTATACTTTATATTTGTTGTTATGTTTTACAAGACTCTGCTACGAGACAGAATGCACCAATTGGTGTTCCTTTAAGCCCTCAAGTCCAACCACTAGTCCAAACATATGTGAACCCAATCCAAGAGTTGGTCAGGGTTTCATATCAAATGTTTCAAGATTCTTATGTGATTCCTTGGGATGCCACATTATTTGGGGTTGATAATGATGGTATACCATTGTACATAACCATGCAAGATGTGTTTGAAATCATTTAGGGTAATCAATTGTTGAACATCGGAGTTATTCAACTATGAATGATGTAAGTACCCTTAATAATTACATGTTATTTATTCGAATGATGTTTCATGAATCATGTCAGTCATATTTATATTAACAATGTAGGTATATCAATCAAATAATTATCAACATGGAAAATTTTGATACTTATTGTTTCCTTGAGCCCAAATCCATACAAAAGTCTGGGAATAAAAAACTTGATTGTCAGACTTACATTCAAAGATAGATTCAGACATGAAAAAAAAAGGATTTATTTTGCTCATTTTATAAATTGGTAAGTAAAACTTTTTACATTTAAAATTTACATAATTATAAAAATGACTAATGAAATTTTGTATACTAGGTCTCACTGGCAATTGATGTTTATTTTCCCCATAGGGTTTTGTTCACTACATACAAAACCGAGTCAAGATATAAAGACTGTAGTACAAAGGTATGTTAATGTAAATTATATAATTTATTGTGAATTACTAATGATTTTTATCATTTTAGTCCAATCAATGTATGCATTGTCTTAGGGGATAGGTCCACTTCATCATCACAAAATCTACGTTGGATTTATCCTAAGGTTATTCACTTCTTCATTAAAACTATTAAGTTTTACTTTTTTTAGTTCAATTAAATTAATTGTTACTTATATTTCATAATAGTGCAATAAGCAACAAGGGAACTTTGAATGTACTATGTGATGCATTGGATGTGGACCATAGCACGTGTGAGGATTATAGACTCTTGGGAGCAGATATTATGTGATTTTAAATACTCTAACTTCTCATTTTGAATATTTAAAGTTAGTATGAACACTAACATATACTCTTACATTTCTCAGCTTTTTTGAAGATTTCGAGCCATTAAGCACACAAAATATTGAAGAAATCTGTATGCAATGGGCCAAGTACTTTCTAGAAGTTAGGAATCAAAACATGTAATGATTTGTTACTTTCTAACATATGTACATTTTCATTAGATGTAAATTATACAATTTTGATTAGTTTCAATAACAATCTTTATATTTCTCTACATATACAAATCAATCTGGCTGGTATTCTGATTTTATTATATTTACAAGTTTATAAATTTGTGTAAAAGAATATTTTTTTAAATTTATAAAAAAACTGGCCTTATATTACACTGGTTACTCGAGCCAATCAGTGTAATACAAGGGCTTACCAACTACACATTTAAGCCTCTATATTACACTGGTTGACTCGAGTAAACGGTGTAATATATTACCACATATAACACCGGTTGAACAAGTTGTGTTATATGTAACTCACATTTTAGAACGCCCACATCAACACTGGTGACAAGAGTGATGTAAAATGCCTCATAAAACAAGTATAAAATGTCATTTTTGCACTTGTGAAACTAGGGTTAGTGTGACTTCACTTGCAAGCTACCTTCCCTTCCCAATTACTATAAATAGGTTTGTCTTCTCATTATATATTCAAACTTGATATATGAGTAAAGAAACTTTACAAATTCAAAATTTTTAGTCTCTTGTCTCTCTCTTTTCTAGAGTTTCAAGAGTTTCAAGAACCTAGAGCTAGGGAAATATTTGAAGAAGCTTCTTCTTCAACAAAGCTTGAACGTGCAACTCTTGCACTTCCTCCAATTCAGAATCATTCTTCCTTCAATTCATATCTTCCACTACAAATCCTCCAAGCTTCCTTCCATCAAATCAGTTTGGAATTCCATGGAACAACTCTTCCTTCATCAATATCTCAAATTGTTTCTTCTATCTTTGACTTTGTATGCAATATGCAGTACGTCCAATATATATTTAGTGCTTCTGTTGTTCTTTCCACTATCAATAAGATGATTTTCTTTTCTCAATGCTTTGCTCAGTGCCTTCTCTTTCTCTGCACGTAAGCCTCTTTCTTTCTCCTTCCAGTTTCCTCACATATTTGAAGATCAATTTTACACATTATATTAATTTGTCATTAAATTATAAAGTTCAGAACCAATCTGTCATTAAATTATAAACATTCTAAACTAAAATAAAAATGTTCATTCTTTAAGGTTTAAATTGTCATCTATTTACATACTTAAATTAAAATGATGATTTATTTAAAAAAACACATTAAAACCTTTATCTATTATCATAATTTATTATCATCATTATATATAATCCAAATTTTACATTTGACAACCCACTCTAGATACTATTTCGTTAATTTGAATCACCAACATTTTAAAAAACCGGTTTGAGTTTCTCTTATAAACCAATATATTTATTTACCAATTACATAATACAATGTGAATATGAAATTCTAGGATAATAAATAAATAAAATTGAGTATATAAATAAAAAAAGATCAATGTAATACTTCACTTTTTTTTCTTAGTTAGTTATGGTGTTAAATACATCTACGTGATCATTAATATTAGTCTTTCCATATTTCTTCACTTTCCCATATTTATTTGGAAATGTTTCTAATAAATTAATAAATAATTATATCTAAGACTTATATGTGTTAAAGTTTTTTTTGGGTATAAATACAAGGATTAGTAACATTCTTAAGCCTATTCAAGTTTTTTTGGAAGTTTCCTTTTATTCATTGGATTAAGGTAAACATGAATGGTGTTCCAAGAGGTTCTCGTGGTCTTCTTTCTTATGCAAGTATCTTTAGAGGTAGCATGAGTGATTTTGTTGGTGGTTTTTCTTTTTTTCTAGGTGTCCAATTTTCTCTAGTGACGGAATTCATGAGAGTTATTATTTCTCTCGAGGAAGTGCAAAAAGATGGGTATATACAACTTTGGTTAGAGTGTGATTCTTCTTTGGTATGTCATGTTTTTCCCTCCAAATCTTATGTGGATTGGTTTTTTAGGAATAGATGAAATAAATGTCTTTCTTTTTATAGAGAAATTGTTTTTAAAGTTTTCCATGTTTTTAGAGAAACTAATCATTGTGTTGATAAACTTGTCTCTTTAGGTTTGCTTAATAGGCATGAATTTGTTTGGTATAACAGTCTACCTCCTAGTATTTTTTTGAACTTTTTTCATAATAGGTGTAAGCTTGTGATGTTTCACATTGTTTAGTTTTAGGAGCTTTAGTTTATCTGTATGAGTTTTAGTCTAATCTGCATGCTTGTCTTGTATTTTTTTTTATGTGATGATATATGATAGTTAAAACTTAATGTGTCAGCTTAATTGAAATGTCAAATTTCATTGTGATTTTTATATAAAAAAAATTAAATATATGCACAATATAAGGCTACTAGAAGACTTCTTATCTTACCAATTAAAATCTTAGTCTTGTATTTTTTTTTATGAGATTATTAATCATTATGGAAAGTAATAATTAATGTGATATGAACTTTGATAGTATTAGTCCATATATAAAATTAGTTTTAGTTAAATCGATTTAGAAATGAAATTAGTTTGTAAAATTGATTTTTGTTAAAACAAAATAAAAAATAATATAACTTATAAATGAATGTCTTTATAATAAAATGACAACAAATTTTTATCCCACACAAAACTACTTGATTCCAAAGTGAACTTCGAATCCAAAATGAACATATGAAAAGTGATTAATAATTATTAATGAGATTATTTGGGAGAATCCAACGACCTTATCATATGCCACTTCCCACTTATCCATCCACCTCACCCGGTCTTTGTAGCCGCACGTTTGAAGCTCAAACGCAAAACTCCAACACCAATTAACATCATTTCCACTAACAGAACAGAACACACTTCCAATAACCAAATCAAATCAAACACAGAACACACAAAGCTTCTTCTTTGTTCATGATTTCCAACCAAATTCACGTGTTTCACTCTGCATTTCGCGTTCTCAGATATCCATGCACAAACTCACCAAACGCGCGTCCTTTGCTTTTGCTTCATCATAACACAAGTGCTTCCTTCTGCCCCTCACCAACCATCCTTTGTTCTTCACTCACTGACGATTCCTTTTCCACCCCAAAACCAAACCAGGCACATTATCTTTTTCTTTCCTTACCTTAAAAAACATAAACAAAACCATAACTTTCCTTTTATTTTTAATTATAGTTGGATAATAATAGGTTATTGTTCTGTGACAGTTGGGCTACAATCCTCCAGAAGAACTGTTCGGGCTGGAGGTGGAGCTCAAACCAAGGTCTCAACTTTTTACTTTTATTTTATTTATTATTTAACTATTTTTGCTCTTACATTGTCGGAAATAAAAATAAAAGTTTAATATATCGCTAAATCGTTAACTGTTTGGAAATTTTAAATTTTGTTTGCATTCTGAAAGTTGTAAACAGATCATTGATCTTATACAATTTTTATATTGATTTTATGGCAAGAAGACAAATAAGAATCTGTGACGGTTTTACTAAATCCAGGGAACCCAGTTATTAAGAACAGGGAAGATAAAATATTTAATTACAATTCTTTTTTAGTCCCTTTGAACAATATTTAGAGGGACTAAAAGCAAATGAAACACAAAAATATTTAGAGGGACTAAACCAAAATAAAAATACCCAAAACTGAACAAAATTTTGACAAGACCAAGAAACAAAATATGACTTTATGTCAGGGAACAAAAACATTTTTAAGAGCCTTCATCTTTTGCTATCACTGAATTCCTCTTTTATATTAGTGTGTGTTCCGGATTCTTGCCTGTCTAATTTTGGTTATTTGCGTTGTAACGAACATATGATGTCTATTAAGGTTTAACATTTTATTAGAAGCTTTGGTGGAGTAACTTTTAGCAGTATTTTGCTCTCATTTCAGCAAGGGTAAGTCTCATTCACCAGAACCAAGGTCCTGGTTTGGTCCAAATGGACAGTATATCAGGGAGCTACCTTGTCCCAGTTGCCGAGCAAGGGGTTATACACCTTGTACAGAGTGTGGAATAGAAAGATCAAGGCCAGACTGTCCAAAATGTTATGGAAAGGTAGTTTCTTTTGGAATTATTGTTGGTTACTGAGTAAAGTAAACCACAATTTAAACGTGGTTTTAGGAGATTTTAATGGCTTGGATAATTTATTCCTTAAATATCCATATTTACTCTGAAAAGTTAGGATCATCATCAAGTTTATATAAATGTCATGCCATACATATCCTACTTCCATATAAGACAACCCGAAATTAAGTCATTTCTGATTTTGAAAGAGAAATTCTTAAGTTGAAATTCACTTGAGGATGAGGCACATGAGCTTTTATTTATCTTCTGTGCACTTACAATGCAAAAATTTAGACTTACCTTGGCCATATAAGTTTGATATTGCTGAGTTGATCGTAGGTGAATCAACCCATATGCTTCCAGACTTATATTTACACAAATCATAAGACTTCAACATAGCTTTTGATGCCATGATGACAAGACACTTGTTAAACACACTTGTTACTGGTGTAATTTGCATCGTATGTGTTTATGAGTTTATATATATTGTTATTTAAAAGTTCTTGCTTGTTATTTTCCTAATATTCGTAGAAGTTGTGAAACACTAAGATATTGAACCTCATATCCGTGCAATGTGCACAATAGCTACTTTGTTTACTTTTTTTCCCATTCGTTCTTCTTGTACACAGGGTATATTGACTTGCTACCAATGCTCTGGAGATCGTGTTATATGGGAGGAATCAATTGATGAAAAACCATGGGAGAGAGCCCATTCTATGTAATTATTGAGAAATAAATTTGTATTTCTTTACTAATCTTATCATTTGTTAAATCTGACAATGTTGATATGACATTTTACATAGTCATCTGCAAAATAATATAAATAAATTTTTGAAGACTTATCACTGCCATGGATAAAGAAAGGAGCCTTGTGTGTACAAATGACTAGTTGTATCAAGCACATACCAGACACTTGTTTGATGTGGCATGCATTTTGCATCCTAATATGACATCTTGAATTTTTTAGTCACAATATCCTTCTACATGTCAATGTCCATGCTTAGCTTTAGTTTTCCACCCTCTTCCAAATAATATTGTATGCAAAAATGGTTCATGAAATACTAAATAGTTAGTTATGTATAATATTCCTTTTCAATCTATCAAAACACATCAATAATTATTCGTTAATGTGTTGAGTATGAGCATAATCTGATCATCTGGCTGTTTCTACATTATTATTTTTTGTTATGATTTGCTCTTTTTTTTTCCCGGTGTGATGTTTTTTTTCTTAATTTTTCATTCTTAATCTTTGATATTCCTTCCCGCTCATAGGAGATTATGTCAAAATAGTCTGTTGAACTGCTGTAATCTGGCATTGCTACTCTGCTTCCCTGCACTAGTTCAGAAATTTGGGGCTGCATTTTATTGATTGTTGATGATAATGATCTATCAGTATAAAATATTAAATATTCTTCAGAGTTTGTATAAAAAATGTTATGTATGTTCATTCAGAAGGAAATTGGTTCAGCTTACATGTTTGGATCATACCATATCAGTATTAGTTGTGGTAAAGTATTCAGACTAATTTGTGGTTTGTATTTATCACTTTATTTTGTTGCACCTTAATGGTATGAGGATCTGGCTTTTATTTATGTTGCTTTTGTTCTTGTCATTGAGTATAATTGACTCAACATCAAATCTATGTGAAATTCTAAGCAAAATGATTTCATGAGATTCCTATATGATGGTGGTATATTTTGTAACATACTTGACAAACGTAAAAGTTTAATTTTCTGTCTGTTTATTATGCATCTAAATCTTTGAATTATGTAAAATGTTGTTTGTTTTGTTTTATTTGGGCATACATAAATGTTTTTTTATGGGTTTGACTTTTTCAGTTCCCCACTTAAAGTGAAGGAAGATGATGAAGTTGACAAATTAGACATAAAGCTGGATGTGAAGAAAAAATCCAAGCGTGTTTACCACTCACCACCTCCAGAAGTTGGATTAAAGATTAGTCGTTCATTAAAAGTTAGTTGGTTGCTTATCCTTACTTAATATGCTTTGGATACAAATTGTTATTTATGATGCATACGTTTTACATGAGATTTTGAGCCATTAGCTTGTTCCCATCATTGTTTATATATTTAGACTTACATGCACATTCCAAACACCTATACACACAAGGGAGAACACAGTACATAGAAGTGAATGGCAAGTTTTGGGGTCTTATATAATGAAAGTTAAGTTGATAGGAACACTTCTTATCATGCAGAAGCATCAACCTGCTTCTGATTAAGAGACTTGAGCATTAACTTGTTCTATATGGACATATAAGGCACAAATACAAGGGGGAAGTTATAATTGGGTAGTGATATAAATTCCATGCACGGTTTTTACTGCTGTATTAATATGATAAATCAAGAAGGGGAATTTATGGATATTGTTAATGTTGCTTGCAAATTTAAATGTCTTTGTTTAGTTGAATGATTGCAGAGTCTCAATGCCAAAACTGGTCTGTTTAGCAACCGAATGAAGATTATTCACCAGGATCCCAAGCTTCAGGCACAGCGTGTGGCTGCTATTAAGGTTTTAAATGTTAAGATTTGTATTTCATTTGAAGTAATTTTCTCTTGGTATCAAGGCCTGTTTGGATGAGCTTCTACATAAGCTCCTTCTTGAAGAGATAAATAAAAGGAAAAGAAATGAAATTAACTTCTTTTATAAGCTAAAATTGACTTGTACACGAGTTAAAAATAAAACTTTAGAGAAACTATATGAGAAAACTTCTACAAATTAATTTATGCATTGGCAATTTTTTGTTTATGGAATTAATTTGAATTTTCTTCTTATTTTTCTCTCCTATAAAGAACTTTTGGAGAAGTTTGTCCAAGTAAACCCTTACTAAATGATTGCTTCCTTCATATTAATTTTTGTTGCATTCTTGTTCAGAGGTTAAACCCTACACTTGTTTTGATCTACTGGAACATCCCCAAAATAAAATATGGCTTCAATAAGAAGTTTCCTGTGCTGTTTTTTTGTGATTTATGTAGTAATCACTCATTTTGGTCGTCCAACGATATGTGTGACATCACATGAATATTTGCTTCAATGGATGCAGAAAGCCAAGGGAACTGTTGCAGCAAGAAGGCACACTTCCAAAACTATGAAAGCTTTCTTTAGTGATCCAATAAACAGACAGAAAAGGAGCATAGCCATGAAGGGTAATTTTCATACCCCTGCACCTGTGACTGGTTGAAATTTATACTCATTTGGTTTTTGTCCCTCCTCAAATGCAGGAGTAAAATTCTACTGCCAAAACTGTGGACGAGAAGGGCATAGGAAACACTACTGTCCGGAACTGAAGGATACCTTGATTGATCGGCGATTCAAGTGTAGGGTGTGTGGGGAAAAAGGCCACAACAGAAGAACATGTAGCAAGATAGGGGTAAGCCATAGCAATGAGAGAATGATAAAACCCCATGAGTGCAGAGTCTGTGGGGAAAAGGGCCACAACAGAAGAACATGTAGGAAGTTAAGGATAAGCCATAGAAAGGGGAGAATGATAAAACAGCGGAAGTGTAAAGTATGTCTCCAATTGGGCCATAACCGTAGGACCTGTCCTGAAGTTGTTCCTAGTAAAAGAAACACGGCCTCTCCAAGGCCATACAAGTGTAGGTTGTGCAAGAAAAAGGGACATAATAGTAGGACATGTCCAAGTAAGACAGTTGTTACTGAACATCCTCAAGATTAATAATAATCACATGTCTTGTTGTGGACAGTTATCAGAACTGGAAGCTCTTCTTATCTATCAAGCTTTTCCTAGTTAGTATTCAAAAAATAAGCATAATAAATTGTTTGACAAAAAAAACTGTATCAATCACAAAAACATAAACACCATAAACATAAACAACAAAAATCACAATAGATGTCAATAAAAAAATGTAGTTCATATTTGTCAAAAAATAGTCTTCCCAACATTGAGAAACTCTGTTAAAAAAAAATGTAGTTCATATTTGCCAAAAAGTAGACTTTGCAACATTGACTGAGAAACTTTGTTTAGTACTGAGTACGAATTAATAGTGACGTACGAAAACAATAAAAATAATTTTAACAATTTAAATAAAAATAGTTTCTATTAAAAAAAATCGTAATTAGTGTCAGCTGAAAATTGATCATCACAAGAGTGTTTTGATATTGGTAAATCAGTGATACTTTGATTAAAATTGAGTTGAAGAGAGATTATGAAGAAAAGATAGATGAATTTAAGAATATGAAAATTTTCAAATTCTTTATTTATTTTGTGAAATTTAATTTTTTTAATTTTAAATAGTT
>Ga0123341_1002912_pt1 | contig 14408 bp, 7 predicted proteins | sample Turbeapinknodule_FD_89959 | JGI IMG/M metagenome (GOLD analysis project Ga0123341, IMG submission 89959) | Root nodule microbial communities of legume samples collected from Mexico - Turtle bean Mexico pink nodule | ecosystem: Host-associated > Plants > Roots > Nodule | place: Mexico: Nepantla... | reverse complement strand
TAAGTAGACTAATCTATCAAATTTAATAGAATTTTTCATAAATTCAAACTTAACTTTTTTTATTAAATACTCCAGACCAATGGAGAATTTTTTTATTTAATAATATAAATACATGAATTTTAAATTTTAAAATTGAACAATTGTAGACTACATTTATCAAAGTATTAAACATATTTTATTTAATAAATATAATTATTAATATTTGAAAAGTGATAATAATCACATCTTATTCTCATACACACACACACATATATATATATATATATTTAATTAATACAAATTGAGTAGAACATACAATTTTTTTTATTTGAATATTTATTTTATATCATTAAATTCTATAATAACACTTATAATTACTTTTTATTTAATGAATACATTATATTTAATAGATACAAAAGTACAAAAGTCAATACAATGGAAAGAATAAAATATGTATTATATAAATACTACCATAATAGTATTAAATTTTATAATAATTACTTCATATTTAATAACAAACTCTTATGATTATTATATAAATTGTTATGTATAATCATAGTATTTTGAATTAGTTAACAGTGTAAAATCTTTTACGTTGACCATATACTATTGCTCTCAGTGTTAACCCAGTTTTTCTTAACAGTGAAATATATGTAGGAGGAAACATTAACAGTGCATGTTTTTTACTGAATGAACTAAATATGAAACAAAGCTTATTATATATCGATCCTGCTAAAAAGAAGTGAAAGATATTACATATGAAACATGTTATGTTGAGAGTAATTGTTGATATAAAATATTATTGTGATGTTTTTGAAAAGGTGGTGGAGGAGTTGGCAGCCATAATATTTTGGAATAAAAAAAGATGCAAAGTGTTTGATTATTATATGAATATATGAATATGATATGATATTAGCGTGTTCCGCTTTGGTGTGTTTGACTATTGGACAGTGGATGCACCAACCACGACGACAGTGCCATCTCAGAAACTGATGCAGATGTTTTTTCACCTTAATTTAATAAGCAAATTCATGAAACATGAAAGCACAAAATTAAGTTTTCAATGAATGATTGAGTATTATCATTATTATCTCACGGTGACAGAATGATCTAGCTAATAAGTTCCCCACGGGATCTCTCTTTTTGACTTCAGATTTTCATTCATTGTTGAAAGCCTTTCACTTCACTTTTCAGATTTCAAACCTATTCACTCTTGCAAGTTTTGACATTTCAAACACCCCACCTTCTCAAGTGAGATTCTTTTTCTCTCTTTCTCTCTGTCATTCATTTTTTTAAGTTTTGGATAAGGAATTCACTGCAATAATTGACTGTTGTGGTATATGATTCTCTAGCAGCCATAAGCTTGATCAATGTTGTAGTTTTGTGTTTTAATTATTTGGGAAAGTTAAGTCTCACAAGTTTGCCAACTTTGAACTTCCTCCCACTTTCCAACCAGAGAAATCAGTCTAAGCTATTGTATGATGCTTTTATTTTCTATCTTTGCATTTCATTGATGTTTCTTGGGAAAATGACATTCATACATGACAGGTTTTCAACTTCCAGTATTTTTGAAGTTCTAACTTTATCTTGTTTTTGTGTGATTTTAGAACAATAAAGTAATCATTTTATGTTCCGAATGTGTGTTGTGAATGAATCTTATTCCTTGCAATGTTTCAATTTCAATACCCCCCTTTATTCATTATCTCTTCCATTTGGTTGCTTTTCAGGATATACTGTGATGCCTGCTCTGAGAATTCATGGATATGCCTTGGCTGTTTCGTTTTGTCTTATCACCTTCATAGCAGCATCACAACGAACAGACCCTTCAGAAGGTGAATATGCTTTACACCTTCAAATTTTTGAATATTTCTTTTTCACTTTGTTCTTTCTGGCTTGTGATTTTAGACACTATACAAGAGAGATCGCTTAGAAATTTCAGTCTATGTTACCCTTTTCCCCCCTTCTGATAGAAATGAATTTGTTATTTTTGTAACACGATTAGGCTATAAAGAAAGTGTTCTGAGTGTATACCATTTCACTTTCCTCTTTTGAAATTTTAACCTTAATGATCGACCTATATTTTTTCCTATTTGCAGTTAATGCGCTGATAGACATCAAGAAAAGTTTGATTGATCCTAAGAACAATCTTAAGAACTGGAATAAAGGAGATCCATGTGCAAGAAACTGGACTGGAGTTTGGTGTTTTGATAAGAAGGGAGAGGATGGGTATTTCCATATTCGTGAGATGTATGAATTTTTTTTTCCTTCTATTTTCTTTTTGTTCTTAATTTCAATGTTATTATTTAGATACAGTAAATTTACATTCGAGGGGTTGCTAAATTTTGATTGTTTTGTGTTATCTAATTTTACTGAAGCTACTTAATGACAATGAATCTTTCGGGAAGTCTATCACCTCAGCTTGGTCAGCTATCCCATCTTGAGATAATGTGAGTTGCGTAATTTTTTTTGTTCTCTGGAAACAAATTATATATCAGAAGAAACAGTGATAATATTTATGGCATGCTAATATTTTCATTGTTTTATGCTTGAAGGGATTTCATGTGGAACAATCTGACAGGACCGATACCAAAGGAGATTGGAAATATCAAAACATTGAAACTCTTGTAAGAACTTTAACAAAGAAGATGGATTATTAGTTTGATCCTCGTCAAGTTTTTATTTTAAGGTGGCCTTGTTTGTCCTGCTTGATATTGTGTATTTCTTTCAAAGGGTGGATCTTAATTGGTCATCCATGTATTATTGGGAAATAAATTTGGACTTTTGCTTAGCCTTATTTGTTATAAATAAACATATTGTATGTCTTTATAACTTAAGTTTGAAGTTCAGTTCAGGAGTCTAATTGTCTGAAATATACAATACAAGGAACATTAATGCTGCAACTAATGAAAGTTTATGATGCAACCATACAACAGAGCAAATACTGTTTCCAACATATGTATGGTTTTTCTTTTCTGCTATAACAGGAAGAGTTATTCTGATGTATTTTCTATGCAGGCTCCTGAATGGCAATATGTTATCTGGGAGTTTACCAGACGAGCTTGGCAACCTTCTAAATATAAATAGATTCCAAGTAGACGAAAACCAATTGTCTGGTTCTATACCAGAGTCACTTGCCAACATGATTAATGTTAAACACCTGTGAGTGGATCTCTTAGCCAAATAACTATCAACTCAGATTGGAGATTGATTTCTTACATGTAATTTATCCTTCTCGCTTCGTATATTTTCAGTCACCTGAACAACAACTCATTTAGTGGTCAACTTCCATCCACACTTTCAAAGCTGTCAAATCTGATGCATTTGTGAGTATTGAAGTCATTTTTTTTTTTTTACATTTACAGTGTTTCAACTCAATTGCATCTTGGGGTGCATCTCCGGATTGACCCTTTTTACAAGTTTGTACTGAGTTTTCTTGTTGGAATGACTTTACAGGCTTGTGGACAACAATAACTTATCTGGCAATCTTCCACCAGAATACTCCATGTTAAATGGATTGGCAATACTGTATGTTCTCCTTCCCAACTTTTAGATTTGTTTCATTTATCAGCTTCATTTTATATTTTTATATATCACTGCAATTGATACGCTGTGGTTAAATTGTGGTAGAGGATTAGTGAAATGTTAAAATCATGCTCTGCTATGACAAGCCAGATTTCTCATGATATTTAAACAAATGATTCATGAACATATAGGTATACATGTTTACTATGGAGGTTATAATAATATAGGAGTATAGAGTTCTGGATGATCCATGGAGGATTAAAGGAAAAAAGAGAGTATAATATTGTATCGTTTTCTGAAGGACTTTAGGCTGATTTCAGAGTTTAGGAGAAAGGAGTTTCCTTATTGTTGCCACAAGTTCATGACACTTGCAAATGCACTTAAGTTAAAAAAATTGTAGAAATGTAAGCTGATAATGTTAATCTCATAGTTATAGCTGGTGTTTAGCATGGACCCCTGTTTTTTATTTGCTTCTTAAAAGGGTGCTAAGTATATAAAGCATTAATTATTAGTATAATTGATTTTATGCTTGGTCGTACCTTATAAACTTTGACCAACTAGTAATTTATCATTAACTTATGTCATCTTCCTCATACACTTCATAATCCCCAAGGTAATTTGGTTCTGCATGTGGACTCCCTCCAATAATAGTTTCTGTTGTTTTAGCTCATTGACCTATAATGGTCTTGTAAATGATTATTTTTTTCTTTAATGATCTCTTCCTTTACTTTTTGGAAAGCATATTCCTTTCACTTATCGTCATTATCTCTGAAATTAATTCTCTGTTGTACATTTTGCATATATATGTCCTCATGTATACTTTACCTTGGCCAGAAAAAGGGTTTTAGATACAGTCTCTGATTTTAATATTTACTTGTTTCCCTTGCAGCCAGCTTGATAACAACAACTTCAGCGGGAATGGAATTCCTTCTACCTATGCAAACTTAACCAGGCTAGTGAAATTGTAAGTATTTTTAGCAATAGCCACTTGTCCTTTTGTTTTTATTTCTTTTACTAGTAGGATGTTACAGATATTAAATGACTGATTATTTTAGCTAATATTTCCCCTTTGATTTCACAGAAGTCTAAGAAACTGCAGTCTACAAGGAGCTGTTCCTGATTTCAGTTCAATTTCCAATCTTGCCTATTTGTATGTTTGATGATATCTAGTGGCCTTGCTTTATATTGTGCCCAATGATTCTGAAATCATTTTTTTCCTATTTTGGCTACCAGCTCATTTGTGACTGGTTCATGTTTTCTAGAGATCTTAGCTGGAATCAGTTCACTGGACACTTACCGTCAAATAAACTGGCAGACAATATGAATACTATGTATGTAAACAGCCCAACTTTTCTATGTACTTTGTATTTATAATGCTCTTGATTTCCTAATGTATTTCACAATGTTTATTTAACTTAATGCAAGGTAAAATAAAATTGAGAGATGTGCTAATATTTACTAATTGCAGTGATCTGTCCAATAATCATCTCAACGGATCTATTCCTCGAAGCTACTCTTATCCTCATCTTCAAAAATTGTGAGAATATCAACATTTATTTCACATAATATTTATCCAATTGTTACATAACAACATGAAGAAGTCTTCCAAAATCTAGACAGACTTTTATACAAGTTCAATTCTTTTCACTTGGGTTGATTTTTTGTTTTCATTGCCAAACACAGGTCACTTGCAAACAATTTACTGTCGGGGTCCATCCCTGCTAGCATATGGCAGAATATGTCCTTCAGTGTGAAGGATAAACTTCTAATGTAACTTCTTTATCTGGATTACTACTTCAGTCTCAAGGAATGTTGACTTTTTTGCATCAGACTAGTATATTGATTGCGTTCTTTTCAATGTGAACTTATTTGTTTGTCTTATCCTTTCAGTGATCTCCATAACAACTCGTTTGAGGATGTTTTGGGAAGTCTGAACCCCCCGGCAAATGTTACCTTGAGGTATTCTTGTTACATATGTTTGGTTACATGGAATGTAAACACATTATCTGATTATCTCTCTCTCTCTTTGGCTCTGGCTCATATCATGATCATGATATTTCATACGTACATTTCTGCTTAATTTTTATTCTATGATTCATTTTTACTACGAAAAACAGTGTCAAAGCTAGGCTTTTCCTTTCTGTGGCATACATTTCTTATCATTTCTTTCTCTTTTCCTTGAAGGCTTTCTGGTAATCCTATATGCAAGAATTCTAACACACAAAATGTTGGTCAATATTGTGGACCTGAAGGAGATAAGGCAGCCCAAGACTTAACAAACTCTACTCTCTGTCCTGTTCAATCTTGTCCAGTGAATGAGTTTTATGAATACGCCCCTTCTTCCCCAGTTCCTTGCTTTTGTGCGGCACCTCTGAGAATTGGATACAGGCTGAAAAGTCCAAGTTTTTCTTACTTTGATCCCTATAGATCTAGATTTGAACACTACATAACTGACTCCTTAAAGTTACACCTCTATCAACTATCAGTAGATTCGGTTGCCTGGGAAAAGGGACCTCGTCTTAGAATGTATCTGAAACTCTTCCCTTCCTATAATGATTCCCGTTCTAATGTGTTCAACGTAAGTGAGGTCCTTCGCATTAGCAGCATATTCACATCATGGCGATTTCCTCGCACTGATTTTTTTGGACCATATGAACTCCTGAACTTCACTCTTCTTGGACCTTATGAAAATTGTAAGTTTCTTAAACTCAACATGTTATAACTTTTTGTTATAGAATAAAATGCATAATAAATTCATGAACTTGGCCATATTATTATCATTGCATCCCACCAAATGTGTATACTGTTTAACACAACAATTCTACAAGAAATATTATTTTCTGCTGGTAGAAGTGATTGTCAATTTAATATGCTGACTGCAAAGGGTACATCTCATAACTGATGTTAATTTTTGGCAACTCAAATTGGGTACATCTGCCGAGTTTCTCTAATTTAACTTTCATTTTATTGTTATAGTAATTATTCATTCGGAGAAGGCAAAAGTTAGTGTTGGCATAAAAGTTGCTGTTGTAATAGCAGCTGCTGCTTGTGCTTTAGCAATATCTGCAATAATCATTCTCCTGATTACTAGAAGAAAGATGAAATACCAGAAGAAGGTTTCCAGGAAACGTATGTGCGAGAATTCTAAAGCTTTCTGCTGATTATATCATTTTGGATTAGTTTTTAAGCAAGAGGTTTAAAATGCTTATTTATTTTGCAGCTACTAGTATATCTATCAAAATAGATGACATGAAAGCATTTACTTACAAAGAACTGGCTGTTGCTACTAACAAATTTAATATCTCGACTAGAGTTGGTCAAGGAGGTTATGGGAATGTCTATAAAGGCATTTTATCTGATGAAAGCTTTGTGGCCGTTAAGCGAGCAGAAGCAAGTTCCTTACAAGGAGAAAGGGAGTTCTTGACTGAGATTGAGCTTTTGTCAAGGTTACACCATCGAAATCTTGTCTCGCTGATTGGATACTGTAACGAAGAAGGGGAGCAGGTATCTAGCTTATAGTGTAAATGAGAAAAGAATTTGTTCTGCATGAATCTGAATAACGATTAAACAATAACATGGTATAATATTTGTTTGTTTGTCTTCTTTAGTTCATTTTATCCTTTTCTTATGTTGGTTCTTTTTGTTGATCTGGTTTGATTTGTTTGCTGTGTTAAGCTCACATGTAAGATGGGCTTAACACTAATAAGGAGCAAACAAATTGAATGCTAGCAGATTTCTTGTGTTGAATCTGTCACTAGATATATATGTTATTCCAATTTGAAATCGTAGTTCTTTTCTTGATTTTGTATATGGTTTTTAATATATTCAAGAAAGGTTATCTTTGGAACACAAATATAATCTGAGTACGATAAATTTTGCCATATTAGCTTTGCACTTGACACTGGCTTCAATAGTATTCTCATATATATTCTTTCTGTTGACTCAGATACTGGTTTATGATTTCATGCCCAATGGCACTCTAAGGGACTGGATTTCTGGTATGAACTTGTGCATAATAACTGTTTTCCTCGTACATGTTTTCTGCTTTCCAGTTTTGGACTTCAGTTATAAAAGTATTTTATATGCAAATTTAGAATATCTCTTGGTAAACGTTTAGGATTTGTATGGCAAGTTTAATAGCTTTTGGTGAGATTTTTTTATGGTTGATACGCTTCTGCTGAATTATTGAGGAAATCTCCTTTCAAAAAGTTATAAATTCATTCTCCATGAATACTCTGTTGTGGAGGCTGTCATCTTAATTTAAAGAAATCATGATCATGATGGAAGTACTTGGTATAATTCATCACTGTTTTTTCATTTTCATCCTTGTAAGTAGAGAACAAATTAGAAGTTAAAAAGGAAGAAAATTTCATGAAAGAAAGGAAAAGCAATGTTAATACAGTACTGTAATATGAGATTGTTGAAGTTCTCAATGAGGTAATAAAGATATGTTATAAGTTAATGGATACTGTGGTGTGGCAGGTAGAAGAAGAAAAACCAGGGGCAGCCTAAATTTTAGTATGAGGTTGAGAATTGCAATGGGAGCAGCCAAAGGCATACTGTATCTGCATACAGAGGCTAACCCTCCTATATTCCACAGAGATATTAAAGCCAGTAACATTCTTCTGGACTCCAAGTTCACAGCTAAAGTGGCCGATTTTGGACTGTCACGGCTTGTACCAGACTTAGATGAAGAAGGAACTGCTCCTAAATATGTGTCAACAGTTGTGAGAGGAACTCCAGTAAGTTTGTCAAAAGAATTAAGGAATAATTCCAATTCTTATATTTAAGATCTGAAGTTATATTGAAGTTTCTGATTGCATGGATTATTCAACCAATACCTTTTACTCAAATTTGGCAATATAATTATGAAAGTTTTTCAGGCTTGTCATATCTTACCCTTGTAACATTCCTCACACCCTAATTGTTGTAAGCTTTTTTGTGAGCCTCTTCATAGTTCTTAGACCACCTTTTCCTGATTAGCTTCAGCTAGACACAGTGTCATTAACCTTGTGCCACTGTCATTTTCCTTTTAGTTGTTTGGTCTTGCTGATCAAGGAGCAGTAAGTATAGTATAACCTTGATATAGTTTCTTATATACTTTTGGTATTGTTCTCCTATTAGAAATGAAAGTTTGAAATAAAGATCGATATGAATTACTGAGGTGAAACAGCAATTCTATTTATAAAGTAGCACCAAGGGAGCTACATACATCTATTTTTTGTTTTCAAATAAGCCCTTAAAAAGGTATTAAATCACTTTTATATTATTTATAATAAATGGTTTTCTTGAATAAAAGATTTATATTTCTATTTTCTTAACCATGTCCTTAGGCACTTATTAGTCTTCATTTTTAGATACTGCAATGTTGTTATCAATTCATATTGTTGGTGGTTCATATTTTTGTACATTTTTTCTGTAGTACTGAAAAGCAATAGAGTCAGAATATAATGATTACTTTGTAATTTGGCTGCAGGGTTACCTGGACCCAGAATATTTGTTGACTCATAAGCTGACAGACAAATGTGATGTCTATAGCCTGGGAATTGTGTATCTAGAGCTTTTAACAGGCATGCAACCAATATCTCATGGGAAAAACATTGTCCGCGAGGTACCTTTCTTTTTCATCACCCCACCACTTTTCTATCTCATATCTGATCATTAAATCATCAAAAACACTGAATAGTAAACTAATCATACAACTTTATTCTTCTGCCTGCACATTTGAATTCTCATATATCTGATTTATTCACAAACCATACACAATTTTATGGCAGGTTAACATGGCTCTTCAATCTGGCACAGTATATTCCATCATAGACAGCACAATTGGGTTGTACACATCTGAATGCTTGGACAAATTCTTAACTCTGGCCCTCAGTTGTTGCCAAGACAATCCAGAGGAAAGACCATCAATGGTAGATGTGGTGAGGACACTGGAAGATATCATTGCAATGTTGCCCGAAGCTGAAACTATTTTCTCAGATGTTAGCTTAGACAGTTCTGGCAACATAGCACCACCCTCATCATCAGCATCAACAACAGGTTCTCATGTAATAAGGGAGGAGCAAAACATGTCCTCATATGTGTCAGGAAGCGATCTTGTCAGTGATGTCATTCCCACCATTGTTCCTCGCTGATGCTGTACTGTGCCATTCTCCTTCACATATTCTGAAAAATGTAATTATAATATTTTTTGTACCATGATTTTGATAGATGGTAAAAGTATGAAGTTACTAGGGACATAGCTATTATCTGCACTTCCCATTTGGGACCTTGTAAATTTTATACTTGTAACTGTAACCGAATGCTATACAATTGGTAGTGAAAAGAAAAAGAGAATGATACAACTACAACAACTACTACAGTTTTATGCATTTTGATTTTTTTTTTCTCTACAACTTTGTCTTGTGTACGCTTCCATCGAACTTTCACCTATTTTTCTTCTAGCTTTCACCTATTTTTCTTCACTATGTTCTTCACCTAGGTGCGTTTCAATTAAAAAATTGGAAATTGTTTGTGATTAGAGATAGAACAAATGAATTTTTTTCATAAATGAGAAATTGGGCACACTTAAATAGTTTTCATTTGAGCTTATTATTGCTTTTAACCATTCTATTGAATTTTTAAAATTACCTAAGGGATTGATGATTTAGGGTTTAATAAACAACTTTACTATCTAATAAGTTATGAACAACTCTTAATTAATTCAAAGGGTATTTGGAATACTTGCATCAACTAAAAATAATACAAACATATAAAAAATAATACAAAATCAATTCTCCAATGTCCCTTATAGTAATTGAATTTGTTCTTTATAATTGTAGTTATTTTATAATTTTATTTGTTATCCTAAATTTTAAATATCTTAAAATTAATGTTTATGAATAAACTGGGTATTCAACAATTTCAATCTTCGTGAATGATATTTTTATTATTACAAGTAACAATTGATACATTGGCTAAACGTACAACACACCATGATTAGGAATCAACATGTAACCAAACTTAAAATACTTAAAATTGACAATGGACTGGAGTTTATATCAAAACAATTTATTGAGTTTTGTAGGAAAGAAAGTCTAAAAATGCATAAAAGGGTTGCACATACATCACAACCAAATTTTGCAAAAAGAACGAATTGAACAATTTTCGAGTGAGTGAGGTGTATGTTTTCAAGGGTTTTTTTTCAAAGTTCTTCTAGGGAGAAACTACAAACATTTTCATTTATTCGATAAATATGTGTTCATCATTTTTCCGAATTTAAAGACTCCCATAAAGGTGTTTTTTTTTATTAGTAATAAAAAATAAAATTATATGAAGTACTTGGGCTATTCCTATTCATATACATATCCAACAAAATAGATCACATCATGGCCTTGGCATTTTCAATTGTCAAGTGGGATATGTTGGAAGAATGGGTAAAGAAAATTATCTTCATGAGAAACTAGATGCTTCATAAGCAATGATGTCACATTGGATGAATACTTCTATGATGTGTAAGAATCATGAGAAAAACAAGGAAAAAGCCATGTTGGGGTGGAGTCTCCCAATTTTGGATTGTATCATGTAGAGTAGTTGCATGATGTAATTGTTAGAATTGTTGGCCTAAAACAAGATGGGATGAATTAATTTTCAAAATATTTTTATAAAAGATGGAGTCAGATTGAAAACTTAATAAAATCGACTGATTGATTTTTTTTGTTTAACCAATTATAAAAAGAACAACAAGCATATACACAAAATATAAACCAATTTGTATGTTTATTTAACTGATTGAAATAAAGGCAGAAAACTATAAAATAGCAGATAAAACAATTATGAGAGAGAGGAAAAATAACACATATGATTTATACTGGTTCACTCTTACACCAAGAACTATATCTAATCCTCAACAAAACCACTGATAATTCACTAAACCAAACACAAAGTTTACAAAAAGATACAATTAAGAGTATAGATCTTGAACCCTAGAAGAACACACATTCTTAACCACTCAGCAGAAGTTCATAAACCATATATGAATATGCTACAACATAATACAAAGAAATAAATAAGGTTTGAGAACACTTGGGATTTAACAGATGAAGATAGAAAAAATTCAAATCTAAAAAATCGTCTTCACAAGACAAGAATAATCCAATAAGCAAAAATTAATCTCCAAGAATGATTTCAAAACTTTTTTTTTTCTTTCTTATGAAATTCTTATTTTTAAATTATTAGATATCTCCTTATATAAGGTATTAATGATTGCAAATACGATTTGATCATTTAATGAAAACAATTGTAGCAAATTAAATCTGATTAGTTATAGTATCATAAATCTATTAAAAATATTTAATTGATTTTTTGAAATAACTAATTATTTTCTTTTATCAGAAGAAATCAACATGACAAAATAGAAAACAAAACATTTTCAAATCTTTAAAAATTTATGTATTTAAAACTTGTTCATACGATAAATCATTTTCTTAAGTATACTTAGTCAGAAGACTTTAATAGAATAATTTTAACCGATTATAACTTTAATCAGCTGATTAAAAAATACAGTAGATTTAGAAAACAAATTTTTTCAAGATGATAGTTTTATAAATGACTTGGATCATAATGTATTCACTACAAAAAAATCATGAAATAGAAACCAATTTTAGAGACAAAAAATAATTAGTTGCTATAGTGACTAAATTACAGACTATTTTAGAGATATACAACATCTCATATATTATCCTAAATGTGTGGCATCAAGTTCATACAAGTTTTCATTACATATAGTATATATCATTCACACACAATGCATACTCATCTCGCATACCTTATTTAAGATTTCTCAAATCAATTACACACGCATCTCAATTTTATACACCTTTTGATCACATAACATTTAAATTTCACAATACAATTTAACATACAAATTAATATCCAATTTTCTTTTAAAAAGATATATTCATTCATAATTCAAATAATTTAAAAGACAAGAGAAAATAAAATAAAAGAATAAACTTTTTTTAGCTCAAGCAAAAATTTCTAGCTTAAGCGAGAATGAACTTTTAGCTTGAGCGAGCATTTTTAGCTTAAGCGTCAATGGGCTTGTTTGAGCAAAAATATTCTTGCTTGAGCAAAAATGAGGTCGAGAAGGCTGATTTTTCAGTGGTATTTTCACTTGAGTGAGAATAAGCTTGCTTGAGTGAGAACAAAGCAAAAGAACAATTCAACTTCAGGGATATTTTTGCTTGAGCAAGAATTGTCTCGCATGAGCGAAAATATCGAAAAAATTGGCCTCAATAATTGATTTAAATACATTTTCAAATATCTTTTCAAGCCAACAATCCAACTTCTAAACAGCTCAAAAAGATCAATCTAGACTAAAATTCGTTCAAACATCATTCTTCAATCATTTCGATGCAATATAAACTAATCAAACCACAATCAAATTTAGTTTAACTAACTTTATACTCTAACATACACAATCTTATTACTTGATTAACTTATTATCTAAATAAAATATCCTAATATTCCATCTAAAATATAAATAACTCCCCTTGCCTTCATTTGAGTGGAAATGTCAGTTCAAACAGGAAAACCACTCTAGAATCTGAGGACTTAAAACATGTTATCCAAATTTCACCAAGTTTCAGTATGTGGTAAAACCAGTTGAGAGGAACACTTTTCTAAACTAGCCCTTCAAAGATTGATAACCAGATCCTAAGGAAAATAGAGAACAAAGGATATTTTAGAGTAAATATGAACTTACTCTATTTAAAAATCTGATGTGTAGAAATGTACCTTGAATCCTTAGCTATTACATGGTGTTATCAAATTTTGGAATAAATGAGGTGAAGGGTTGACCTTTTTCAGTTACGGGGTTATGATGACTATTTTACGACAAATGTACCGTGTCAAAAGTAATAATTTATCCTTACGGACGGATATTGAACCCACAAGGAACAATTGAATTATTAAATATAAGATTGACTAAATTGAAAAAAAAAATAAAGTTTGTTGGAAATTTGTTGTGTATGATTGCAAGAATTGTAAAGAAACCAAAGTAAAGAGTTGTTGATTCAATTGAGAAAATTGGGATTGGGTTCATCCTTCTCACTCTTTTGTATTTTGAAAAACATAATAATAATTTATCCTTTGATTGATATTGATGCCCATGTAAAATTCATTTATATTGATTTCTCGCATATAAAATTATTAATATAGTCTCCTAAATATCGATTCCTCGCATATTTATAAACTCATCATCCTTGCGATTAGATGTTGATAGCAATTAACATTTCAAATTTATTCCTAGCATTTAAATATGTTAAACATTATCATTTAGGTCAAAAACTTATAATTACTTTTCAATCAAATCTAAGGATCAAAATCATGGTAAACAAGCCTTACACATAAAATGACAATACCAATCATCAATCAAGAACAGAATATTATATTTAAATATCACCTCAATACAAAAGAGTTTGAACAAATTATTCTCATGTTGGGCATTACAAGCATGAAAAACAAGAAAAAAAGATCGACGATGTTTCTCCTTGACGATTGTCTCCTCTAGGGTTTTCTATCACCTTCTATTCTCCTAATCATGTCCAGGGTTGTGTCTCACGCCTCATATTTAAACTAGTTGGACTTGGGCTAAGTGACTTCTCGCATGGGCGGGATTGGGCTCGTCTAGGTGAGTTGTGTTGATCGAGAGTGATCAAGTTCTTTGAAGAATCCAAATCCAAGTGTTTGATGAAAGGTTGGTGTTGTTGTTGTTTCTGGGTGGGATCTGGGTAGATTAGAATGTGATCCACTCCTTTGTTGAATCTAAAACTGATGTGATTTAAAACCTTTTTGAAATCAAGTGTTTTTCCAACTAAGTGAAAAACAACCTGTTGTTTTGTCGAATCAACCGGTTGTTT
>Ga0123341_1002911_pt1 | contig 14408 bp, 7 predicted proteins | sample Turbeapinknodule_FD_89959 | JGI IMG/M metagenome (GOLD analysis project Ga0123341, IMG submission 89959) | Root nodule microbial communities of legume samples collected from Mexico - Turtle bean Mexico pink nodule | ecosystem: Host-associated > Plants > Roots > Nodule | place: Mexico: Nepantla... | reverse complement strand
GGTATCTAATTAGCAACCAAGGTTTTAGAGACCAAATTTAAAAACTAAATAATTGGTAGTTAAAATCTTGGTTGCTAATTAGATATAAATTTAGAAACCAATTTTTCTTTTAGTTTCTAAAATGGTCTCTAATTTAGTTACTATTGCAACTAATTATTTTGGTCTCTAAAAATTGGTTTCTATTTCATGATTTTCTTGTAGTGAGTGTGTTTCCTTCAATGTATTTGCTTAAGCTAAAGTGCAACAAAATGAAGGTGAAAAAAAAATGTGGATTGTGAAATATCATAGTCTCTTTCACATTGTGAGAAACAAGAACAAAGTGACAAATGGATACGTAAAGAACAAAATTAACCTTGTTTTATCTATGCATGAGAACTTGCTTTTCATTGTTAGGCGCATGCACATCAAGATTCATGGAGAAAATATAGTGATTCCTTAACCATGGGTAGCTAAGGGTAGATGGAGTTTGAAAATTGCATTAAATAGTTATGGGTGTGTATTGAGTTCTCACTCTTGTTTTCGTTGGTGATGCACTCTTCTTTGCTGTGTGAGGTCTTTGTGTGAGTTCTTCATGTGTGAGGTCCTTATTGAAGAAGGGTAGTGGTGGTGTGTGTAACTGGCTAAAACTGGTTTTGTAGTGTTCAAATCTATGGATATGGTCGTTGTTGAGGTGGTGTGGTGTTAGTCAATAGAAGAGGAACGCATAAATGTAAGCATAATTGAATGTGGAGGAGGAGTAATGGATTTTACATTGTGTGTTATAACCGATTATGTATGCATTGATAATCAATTATGACTAATGTGTTCGTGTGTTAACCAATTATTTGGTTTGTAAATGTTAATCAATTATGGTTCATAAATATTCGATTATGAATTATCGTATTTTTTCAGAATTAGTTCTTTGAAAACATCGAAAACAATGTTTTAATTACAACAAACTAAAATGTACAAATAAATAAATAATATATTTTCATTATTTTTAAGTACAAGAACAAATTTGTAATCTTATTTTTTTTATCAATTAAAAAAATTAAAATTTAATCACACCTATCATATAACTCACAAACATTATAACATTTTTTACTTTAGACAACACTAAAATAGGCCACGAGTATAAAAGTGTTAGCTAAACGTAGTATAGATCACGGTTTTATCAAAGTGGCTTAAAATATATAAGAAAGCATGACCATAAAAACGTTGATACTTTAGGCCACGGTTATTTACTGTGGCCTTTTAGATTAAAAAAAACTAAAATAAAATATAAACAAAATTCAATTTTTTGCGGGAATTCTTTTCTTCTTCCCTCTCTTGTGACTGAAAAAATGCACCTCACAAGCCTCTCACTTCTCACTGTGCACTATTACGAACTTCTCAACTTCTCACTGCTCATTCTCCCTCACTTTTCACCTTCTCACCATGTTCTCCCTCACTTGTCATTGTGGCGTTCTTCTTCACTTCATACCTTCTCACCAGGCGTTTTTCCTCACTTCTAACCTTCTCACTGCGTGTTACTCCCCACTTCTCACCTGGACTGTACGTTCTCATTTTCGTCAATCAGATATATTGCACTTTATCCTCATTGAACATTAGTGGACATTTTCACTCACTTCAGGTACTCTCTCTTAGGGTTTCAATTTTTGGTTTGATTGAATTTTGTTTTGGTTAGATTTGTTTGATTTTGTTTGGTTTCATTACTTTCATTTAATCTTTCACGTTCATTGAGTTTAATTTGGGGACAAAGGTTTCCTTTCACATAATGTAATTTAGGAGCAAAGGTTTCATCTGTATTTTTTTTTATGATTGATTCGTTTTAACATTCTTTTTTGGTTGATGAACACTTTCTTGTATCGTCTATTGAAACCCTATGTTTTAGTATAATGAGTTATGTTCTTTTTTTAATATGACAAAGATAGGGATAAGGCAAGAGGCATTGCAGACCATTGAAGAGTAAGGATATTTTCAATCAAAGGGGATTGTTGTTCCAGATCCTGTTTAGGCTGTGTGTATTTGGTGGGGGAAGGATCACTTTGCATATGGATCTTATTCTTATGTTGTTGTTGGGTTTTCAGGAGTTGATTATGACATTCTTGCAGAGAGTGTTTGGAATGGAAGAGTGTTCTTTGTTAAAGAGGCAACCAACAAGCGGTATCCTGCGACTATGCATGAAGCGTTTCTCAGTGTGTTGAGAGAGTCTGCAAACATTTTGAGAGTGGCAAAAAGGAGGTCTTCCATGCCTGCTTTTGACACATAAAAAAGTTACTTCTCTTCTTTGTATGATAAAAAACTGAATTATCTTTATTCCAGTTCATTACTGAGGGTTAAAGATGGAGGCTCTGTATTGGACTCTGGCAATCTTTAGGTTTTGCTGAATCTCTTATTAACAACATAAAATTGTCTAGATCCAACTTTAATTAAGTGGAAAACTCTCTTACGACTGGAAAGGAAAATTCTTAGCAGCATCATGTAGAATAGAACTTATTAAACCTTACTTACATTGCTTTCCTCCCTTTTCAAAATGGACAATTATTCCCCTAACCAACTGCAAAAAAAAATATATATATACAATAAAGACACCAATTAGCAGTAAGGCATCATTTTCTTAATTGTGGCTATAGAAAATTGTTTCAAGTAGGACAGAGAGAATTAAAAAATTTAGGCATCTACCACTACAACATTTTTTACTTTAGATAACGCTAAAATAGGCCACGAGTATAAAAGTGTTGGCTAAATGTAGTATAGACCACAATTTTATCAAAGTGGCTTAAAATATATAAGAAACCACGGCCATAAAAGCGTTGGTACTTTAGGCCACGATTATAAAAGCGTTAACACTTTAAGCCACGATTATTTACACGTGGCCTGTTAGATTAAAATAAAATATAAACAAAATTCAATTTTTTGTGGGAATTCTTTTCTTCTTCCCTCTCCCGTGACTGAAAAAATGCACCTCACAGGCCTTTCACTTCTCACTATGCGCTATTACGAACTTCTCACCACTCATTCTCCCTCACTTTTCACCTTCTCACCACGTTCTCCCTCACTTGTCACTGTGACGTTCTTCTTCACTTCATACCTTCTCACTAGGTGTTTTTCCTCACTGCGTGTTACTCCCCACTTCTCACCTAGACTGTACGTTCTCATTTTCGTCAATCAGGTATATTGCACTCTATCCTCATTGAACATTAGTGGACATTTTCACTCACTTCAGGTACTCTCTCTTAGGGTTTCAATTTTTGGTTTGATTGAATTTTGTTTTGGTTAGGTTTGTTTGATTTTGTTTGGTTTCATTACTTTCATTTAATCTTTCATGTTAGTTGAGTTTAATTTGGGGACAAAGGTTTCCTTTCACATAATGTAATTTAGGAGCAAAGGTTTCATCTGTAATTTTTTTTATGATTGGTTCGTTTTAGCATTCTTTTTTGGTTGATGAACACTTTCTTGTATCGTCTGTTGAAACCCTATGTTTTAGTATAACGAGTTATGTTCTTTTTTTAATATGACAAAGATAGGGATAACGCAAGAGGCGTTGCAGACCATTGAAGAGTAAAGGATATTTTCAATCCAAAGGGGATTGTTGTTCTGGATCATGTTCAGGCTGTGTGTATTCGGTGGGGGAAGGATCACTTTATGCTAATAAGTTTAGTGATATGAATTGGATTATGTGGTGCTCTTGATTTTGTGTTGTAAACATATACATGCAATTGTCTAGTGTTACACCAAAGCTTAATGGATTTGATTAAGACATGTTATTGATTATTTATACAATTATATTTTGGTAGTTACTATATTTATTTTGTTTGAATTAGATTTAATTAGTATATATTTATGTATTTTTTTGCAGCTTGAAAGCAATAAAGAATGTGAAAACAATCTTGAAGAAGAATGAACTTATTATATGTAGTAAAGAAACAATACACTATATATTTTTTTTTAACTAAGTTTGTAGTTTTCATTTTGAAGACTTGATTGTTATCATTATACTTTAAGACAATTTTTTTGATTATGTAGTTTGAACACATCCATATGAGATTTCTTGTTGGTCACTTCTATTTCAATACACATTATCCTTCAATATTTATTTTTTTCATCATGAACTTTTGTATGAATAATTCCTCTAAAATTAAAAAAATGTATTGTTGTTTTTGTCAATACTTTCAACAACACTTTTAAAATTGTGGTTGTTATAAAGATTTTATACAACGATTTTAAAATTGTTGTTTTTATAAAAACCGTGACCTATTACAAACGGTCACACTCACCTCGACCACGGCTAAAAACTATTGCCTAAACTTTAGACCACGATTTTTATGCTTTAATCACGGTTTAGTTTTATGCTTTAGACCACTATAAGTAATAACTACTGTAGTGAAACTTTTATTTATTTTTTCAATTCATTTCCTTTTCCGTTGTTACTTTAATACAAACAACCGATTTTTTTTTTCTTAAATCAATAATGTTCCTCACCCTTATATTCAATCTTCACTAGTGTCACGTTAGTCTATGAGTGAATGTCAAGTGAATGTCACCCTAACACGTGATAAATTGTCAAATCGTTACACCATATTAGTGTCATATAGTTATTAGTCGGTGACACAATCATCATGTCACGTCAATAACTTCTGTAAAAAAAGTTGATGACAGAATAACAGTTATACTAAAATTGCATACTTAAAACAGTTATTAAAACTAATGACATCTTTAATGGAAGTGGTTGATGCTAAACACAGTTGTTTATAATTTTTTTAGCATTAGAAAATATGACTTGACATTTGTTTAAAACTTTTTGGACAAAAGAGTTACAAAAAATGTAAGTTATTGAATCAACAAAATAAAAGAATATTTATAATTAAGGTATGGCCTTTGTCACTTTGTAGAAGCAACTGATCATGAGATAATTATTAAGGTATGCTCTTTACTTTTGAACACATGAAAGGATTGAATGAGACATTTAGCATTCCTTTTAGGACAGAATAGAACATGGGCCAGCCAAACAGAGAAGAGATAGTGTGAGCACTAACCATTTCACAATTACATGGTAGTTCTTAAGGAAAATATACAGTTGATGTCATGCAAAATTCCAAACTACCTATGCACTTCAATAAGCACTCACTCACGACCCCATCTTCAAACAACCTTACTTCAATGCAATGGTGTTACTTTGCATTGTTTGCTTCTTCCTTCTTTTCCTGGTTTCAATATGTACACTATGAAAGGCAAGGCATCAAAATCTAACACCAGTTAGATACGAGGAGGTTATGTGCGGTCGAAACGTGTCACAATCCAGTTTATCTGCATAAAAGTAACAGTCAATTTTTGGTTTGGGGGACCGGAACATTTTCTGGCATAAAACAGCAGCGTTCAACAGTATCTTACGATGTTGTTTTCGGGTTTATTCCAATAAAATCCGTGAATAGCAATCACGGCTAAGTTTGAAGATACAAGAACAAATATACTCAAAGAGTGTTTTCCCATCCACTCCAACACCGCTGTCAAACGCCTGTGGCCATGAACATCTACCTACAATTGGGTAAAGTATTACAATGTAATCATATTGGTCTTCAAAGAGAACATGACGCCCATGATCAGAAAATGGAACTAGCTAGGGAAAAAATGAATGTTGCAAAACACGATGCATGCGGAAGGAATGATGTAATGGAAGATAATGGCGAAGAAAGAACCCGCGAGCCAAAAATTAAACTTGATCAGGAACATGCGGGGTAATCTAAATAATATGTAAGCCATTCGGGATGGGATATAGTGGTCAAAAGTTTGGAAAATTGCAAGAGATCACAGGTTTAATCTTCATACTAAAATAGTACCCAATAAATAAAGCAGGAACTGTATCTCTGTCTGTATAGTTTTCTCTTATAACATCACGTGGCACTCACCAGATAATATAAAGCAATGAATGTGAGACCAGAACCTGCAGAAGTTAGTAGCATATAACTGACGGTGTACAGAGCTTTATTTATAGGAATTCCTGAAAACAAAAGGTAAAAAGGGTAAAATAAATATCTGTAAACTTTCTATGGCATTAAAGAACATAAAGAAATTCATTTGCTAAAATCCCGAACAATTATGATCATGGAAAGAGAATGTGAGATTTGTTATTAGTAAATAACTTTCAGTGGGCGTTCCACAAACACAGGATTCTCATATTAAGAACTGAGTTTAAGTTTAATCTATTCTCATAAAACTAGTTTGTAAGGTGAGATTGTCCCGATTTATATAATTGTAAACTGACTTTATTTATGGATGATATGGGATCTCCAACATCTCACACATGGTTTACAGCACGGACCTGTTGAGGCCAGGAACAATCCAAGAGCCAAAGATGAAAGGGAAAAACACATCCAGTTGTATTGGCGCTCTTTGTGGTCCTAGAGGACAAGCATAAATAAAAGAAAAAGGTCAGCCACTAAGGACTACCAAATTACCAACCAAGACATCAAAGCCACAATTTACAGTACTTGTGATGATTCAATGCCAAAAAAATTCTACAAAGGGAAGTGCACTATCAGATCATAGTTAGGATTTAAAGAACTCATATTGAAAATGCTAAATTTTACAGGCTATTGAGGTTTGGAAACTTGATACTGATCTCACCTGTAAGTGGGCAAGAACGTGACCATACTGAAGTCCAATTATGCATGAAACTGCTGCTGTTATGGAGCTGTGAACAAGTGAAGATAATTATAGACTATCATCTGCCATTACCAGTCAATGTAACTCGAATACTAAGACAAAACCTACGACCCATATATATAATTTGCTGTTCAATAAATATTTTCTTGCCAGACTATCATTAAAACATCTGTAAAGAACGTGAGAACCCACTAGGAATAAATATATAGATTATCAACATCTACAATTTGTTCTATAGAAAACAAACCTTTCAGGTTCTTCAAAGAATAATAGAAACTAGAATACAACAGAAGGAACTAATGCAGAAAGCGATAACAGTCACAGAAACCGGGGGTCATCAACTGAAAGCACATCACACAACTCGATCTTCCCTTAAAATTAAAAACTTTTAAAACACTTGTGGAAAAAATGTTTATGGTATTGAAAGATGCCACAAAAGTTATTTATATTAAATTACCTAAGTATGATGATTCAACATGTCCTAACTAGGTTACACAAAAGTCCCAGCTCATTTAGAAGTAAAGGTCATTTAGAAGTAAAGGTCAAAGATAATTTATATATTCTACTTTCTTAAGGGCGTCTTCCATAGATAAAATTGTTAAGCATAATGGATAATACCTCTGATCTCTTGGAACAAAAAGAAAAATCAACTGGGTTTGATTTTGAAATTAGAACAATATTACTCGGGCCTTGTTGGCTTTATTTGTGATTGTAATTCCACGATATCACAAATTAAAAAAGTGATCATTTTAATCTGCAAAAGAATCTTCCAGTTGCACAGAGCATAATTGTCTAGGCACTACACAAGATAAAAAGGCAACTCTACATAGGAGGAAGGACTTTAACTGATGGACTCAGGTAAATATTAGCAGTTTATACTTATTACCTTAAAATGCCTTCTGGGTCAAAAGGAGCATGACACCATGAAGGTGAACTATCTGAAACTTGACCCTTAGACATATTGCACTCCTGGAAGTTAGATCATAAACAAGGAATTAACATGTCACATTATGCTGTAAAGCATTGAACAAAGAAATGGAATCAACAATAAGATACCCTAAGATTTCTGTAGACTGGCTTTCTATACAGATGGCCTAGACCAAGAATGTAGCGATCAATCATTCCAGCAGAATTACAAGCAGGTCCAAGATCGCCTCTCACTGAACAATTGACCTGATATTGGGCTGAGAACATTGTAAGCATCGTAAACTAAATATTTTGAATTCCACACCAGTATATTCTCATACAAATGAATTTCAAACATGAATAAGCACGTGCCATTTTTGACAATTAATAAGCGCAGGACAGCTATCTAACGAGTAAAATTTGATAAGAATTCATGAAATCAAATTCTAAACAAAAAAATGAAGCAAATAAAAGATACAAAAGTTGAGAAGTGAAGGGTGCTGGGTCTACCCTCACCGTGTAAACAACACCACCACCAATAGGAGGCAACGAAGAGGTCGAGGCTGATATATCAAACTGCCAATCAGGAACATATAGACCATACAGTAATCCTGAGTAAAGTGCCAGCAATATCACTACAACAAACCTGCATAAAAATATTTGTAAAATGATGCGCCAATGAATATGAATATACTGGATGTAATACTAGATAAATATATTTGGCAACTTCATTCAATGTGAAATGGAATAATCCTGCTATTTAAGTTCATTTAATTTCCTACTAACATTTGTTGAGACTTTTGAATTTGGAAAGTGCCTGTTGTTAAGTTTTACTTTTAAACATCCTGTGGCAGCAATAGGTGCCTGAAATTATACTTATCAAGGATGGTTTTGGGTTAGAGACAATCTTGATTAAAAGGGCAAACAGATATCGACATATTAGGGCCCTCAAATTTAATAGCTCTGACATGAAAACCTTACCAATGCCAGTAGTAATTTTTGAGGAAATTTATTTCTTTCCATCGAGGAGGTGGAAGCCAGATCTCGCATAAAGCTGCAACAATGTATCCAATAGATATCCTCTGGATTCATAGATCATCATATGAAATTCGTTAGCTACCTCAAATAATATGCATAGAAATAATACCGATATCAACCACTAGTGATGAGGTAGAGTCATATATCACAACTACATCAGATACATTTCTTTCAACTGTCAACTTATAGTATGAAAAGTAGTCAGCAAGCTACTAGAGATGGTTTTATGGATGAAGCTACCTGTAAAACTCCCAACAACCGAATTCTTTCAACGTCCACACCAAAAGTCAAGGAAGTTATTCCGTGAAAATAGCCACCTGAAATGAATACACATATTGTTTATTGAGGCGATGAAGCTAGAACAACAGAAAAAGCAGTTGGCCAGTACAGCAAAATCAGGTGAACATAGTTGAATTGAAGTCTTATACAGTACCATGACAGTGTGGATAGAAAAGAGTAAGTAAGAAGAAAGTACCTTGAAGAACAATACCGAGAACAAATAGTTTGACTGCTCTAGCTAAAGCTTTGCATGTAGCCTGTGTTCTCTGCGGCCTTCTCTGACATATTGCGAGGAAAAAGAAAAAAGAGGGCTTTAATTAATTGGATTGATATAAGGAGTGAAAAGCAGAAAACGTAATGTGACACTGGAATAGGCACCTTATAAACGAGTGCAAGGGAAATTCCAGCAATGAAGAGGAAAAATGGCATGACGAAGTCAGCCAAGTGAATTCCATTCCAGGGGGCATGAGCAATGATGGGGAAGATGGAACCTCCGTAATCCACCACTATCATAAGCTGAAATTCAAAAAGGGAAAGCCTTGTTCAATTCCCAGAACAAAGATAAGACCTTTGCTTATTAATTTGTTTAAAAGCAAAGAAAGAGAGTGAAAGAATTGGATACAAAAACAGAGAGGCCGCGGAAGACGTCAAGGGAGGCGATTCGGGTGGGTCTGCCGCCCTGGAGTTGAGTTGGCTCCGAATCGTTGAGCAGCAACGGTCGTGGATCAGCCATTGAATTGCAGGCGCAGTAATAGTATCCTCGTCAAACTACTACGGATTGTTTCAACAAAACAAAACCAAACAAAACAAAGCAAACGGTGTGACTTTGGTTTGGGGGTGGTGAGTGTTTTGACTTGTTTCTCCCTTAGGATCCAAACACAGTGTAAGAAGCGAGGGAAAAGCGTGAGAAACTAGGAAAATGGGAATATGCTTATGCTGTTGTTGTTCCATGTCTTTAACAGCGTGGCGGTAGCAGATTGGGTCCCTTGGGATTGTTTGTTGAGTACCAAAACACTAACTACAACTCTACAACTACGCTTCTTTCCACCTTCTCATTCTCCCATTATATTACTATATTAAACTCCTCTACCTAATACACATTCTATAACCACTATTTAATTCATGTAGCTTCTAATAAAAGAAAAACTAGCATTTAATATATGTGTTTTGCTGTCTGTTTAACCTTTTTCTGGATTACTGTCACAAGCAGTAGTCAACCACAACGAAAGTGATATTGGGACACACATACACTTACATATGATATGACTTTCACCAACAACTTTAATTACTTTCAGCTTCAGCATTTATAGTGCAGAGGAATGTTGAAATATTTCACTGTACACCAGACGTTCCTTCAAATGCAGCGCCAATCATTCCTTCTAGCAGGGCCAAATATATGAATTAGGTATGTATCCATATGGGCCGAACGGCCGCTTGACCGAGCCGACCGAACCTGGTTCATGCAAACCGACTGACTTATTTAAATTATTAAAACTCAAATCAAAGTCAGTAAAGTTAAACTATCATTAAGAATTAAGTAATACGTTCTAAGTGTGACTCACTCTACTAATTCAACCCAATAAGATAAGTCCATCAAAATAATATAGATAGCACATATTCCAATGACAAAGGTACGTCACATATTCCAATGACAAAGGTACGTCACATATTCCAATGACAAAGGTACGTCATTATCACTGTATACCTCCGAGTGTCGAACACCTCTTTTTACCCATTTTACTGACTTGAGCGTCGGAGTACCTTCTGCACGTACCTCTCCCATTCGACATTCACTTGAGACTGAATGACCGAGGCCTGAAGGAGTAGCACCTGGACGAGAAGCATCATAGTGAAACTCTAACAACCTGTCTGAAACCGGTTATTCAATAGTTCTCTAAGTCTCATCCTCTGTAACAAATAGAAATTAATAATCATGGTAATCGATAATTAGGTAAGAATTAAGTAAATGACAGAAATATTTTGCAGCCTGATTTGTCTCCTACGTACTCCCACAAAATAAAATACAGGTGACAGACATGCAAGACTTTGTTCTGATTCCATTTTTGTCAGTTTGGAGTTCAACCTTATCACCTTGAGATCAAACTTTTGGCACTTATCAAGGCGTTCAGATATATGTAACAGACCATAAGAAACTATTTTTACAGTCACATCTCCTTCCACTTTACTTCATTTTACTACCTTCAGCTATTTTGTTCTCAGTTTTACGAATGACAACTTGATTAGTACACCAAAATTTTATTCAGAGTTTTTGCACCCAAACTCGTGATCAGAAGAGGATCGATCTACAATTTACCACAAGTGCAAGTCATTGCTTCCTGTACTTGGAGAATCGGTTCAACATATTTTTAAACCTAGAGAGAATATGTGGAGCTTTTAATCTAATAAATAAAATAATGCCATTAACTATTTTTTAAAGAGGAATCTTCCATATAGTGAATCAAGACACATATGAACTTAAAAAAAAAAAAAAAAAAAAACCTTAGTGTTTTTATTAACTTGTTTGATATTCTGTATAAAAAACAACTTTACTAACTTCATGGTTCAGCTCATGTCATAAATTACAAAGCATCTAACAAGAGTTCCCTTCAAATTTCTTTGAGATGCAAAATCGCGTCTAACACCTTTACTTTACTGTAATTAATGAAAAACTTAATGTGACCTTAAAATTTTTCAAGCTTTTGGCCATGAATTGTGTATATATATAGAGAATACACAAGAAATCAAACGTTTCTATTCCCCCTTAAAAGAATTTACAACACAAAACCAATATTTTGACAACGGACTTTGTGTAATGAAGCCTTCTCTTTTAAAAATTATGATCATGGTTTCACAAAAATGAATTTGTGTCGATCGAAATCAGATGAGACCTAAGAGCAACCTTGGTATTTGATATTGGTCAACCAACATATTCAAAAATGCATTAAGATTAGAAAGAAATTAACAAGTCTAAATCGTACAAAAAAAAATCAGGTAATACGTTCTTAATCACGATCCAGTAATAACGGGTCCATAATAAGCATAAAAATAATCACAATTCTCGAAAAAAAAGTATGTTATTATCACGTATTAATTGCATCGAATGCCGAATAATTACTTAAGTGTCAGAACACCTTCTGCATGTGTCCTCCCTACTCCTGAGCGAAAGAAATTAAGAAGAGTTTGACTGGAATGAAGGAACTAGAATAAAGGAAGGAAAAATAAGTCAAACTAGTCTGAAAAGCGTGAAAATAAATGTGAACCTAATAACCGATTCAAATTTTAGTAGAAGTTGTCTTGATCCTTTTGTATAAGAACAGTTTTGGAGATGAAGTTGGTGAAAAGGTTACGACTGTATATCTAAACCAATGAGATATTGCATATTGTTGATTTTGGAGTAATGAGGGAACAACCTTGTTACCTTGAATTAGAGTTATAAAGATGGAAGTTACTGATTGAAAACTCCAATTAATTTGAATTTGACGTACACAACATATATAAAAGTTGTATTGCGACAGTTTGTTATTCATAAAGATGGAATGTAACCAAAATGAGTACATGCATATGCCGAATAATTAGTGGTTCTGTACAAAGCCGTCGTCGACCCTTAGATCAAGGCCGGTCACAAAAGTGGAGTCGTCAAAGATCAGAAATAGCATCACGTTGTGTTGAAGATCTCATATCGACTAGAAATGAGGACAATTTATTGTATATAAGTGAGTGCAAATCTCATCCCCATAAATCGGTTTTATGGGGTTAAATTAGACTTAAAGTTCACTTCGTAATAGACTATTAAAATCAATTTTATAGAGTTGACTTAGATTTAAAGTTCCGTTCGTAATAAAATAAAATAAATATTTTTAAAGCAACCTCATTCTTCTTTAAATAACTTAACCATTTGAAAAGTTAATTAGTATTGTGATAAGCGTGAGTTCCTTTTCATTTGTACATTATTTAAGTAAATTAAAAATGCTAATATTTTGTATAACCATGGAAGGGATGATGGAGATGGAAAGTGACCATTCAGAATAATGCAATGTTTCTTTATTTTATGGGTAAAGGAAATAATGATGATGAAAATCACTATACATAATATCCACATTAATAAAACACTCCATGATATGATATGATATGCATGTGAAAAATAATGTTCTTCATTTTCAAAACTCACCCCATAGGATTGTCAAACGCTACAGAAATATCAATGTAATCCCATGAGATCAACTTTGGTTGAATTATGTATTTGATTACTTACTAAACACGTGCTTTGTCTGTACATCTACACTGAAACAATATAATACACACATTAAAAAAGTAATCATCTTATAAGAATGAATTTAGTAAAACTTGTCCATGATTATTTTCTTCAACCAAAGAAATTATTTGGTTAAGAATAAAATTATTTAATTAAAAAATAACACCAAAATAATAAAAAAAAGTATATTCTATTTATACTAATTTATAGTTTAGTAGTATAGAATCCCTAAGAAATAAAAAATCATACTTTGTATCTACTAGTTAGTTGTTTGAGTTAAGAATAAATTGTTTTGTACTGATTCTGATTCTGAATGAAATATTGAAAGTTGGTTTACTTTAATATTAATTTAATATTATAAAATCAATTTATAAGGTGAGATTTGCATTAATATATATAATATGAAATGTTTTTATCTCTAGTTTAATGACGTGACTTGATAAAATCAATAAACTCTATATAGGATAAATTTTAAATGACCCTGATACCATATTAAGAAATGAACTTTAAGCTTAACTCAACCTTATAAAATCAACTTATAAGTTGAGATTTGCACATACTTATATACTATACAATGTTTTTTAATTTTAGTCGATATAGGATCTTAAACACATCCTAGTTAACTCATGTGTGAAACTATATAATAGGTGATCCAACAACAAGTGATCTAATAATGTCAACAAACTTTCGTCAAAATAAACTTTAAATAACTCCGATACAAATAGACTTTATGAAAAAAAATTGCAAAATTGTTTTTATATGCATATCAAAAAGCTATTTCCAAAATAAAATAAGAAGACTTTTGAAATACAGATTCTATAACATAGATAGTAAATTTTGGAAGAGGAAAAATCATGTCCAAAAAGTATTTTAGGAACACCTATTTTGACTTTTCAAAATGGAGAAAAAAAACCCACCTACTTTTAGACAATCTTTCCTTTTCAATTATGCAGGATAATGGGATTGTCTTCCTTTCTTAGGAGTTAAAAAATGAGTTATGTAGCTACTAAGGACACACCCCTAAAACCATGGGTAAAACGAATCTCATTTGGTACAATCTCATTGGCTAAGTATCCGTACGGTTGTTTTAAGAAAATAGTGCAATCGTATTTTATAGAACAATTCTTTCATTGCCCTGATATATGGAGTAGAGAGAAATGGTTCTTGAATCAACTCTCTAATAGTTTATTTGAGTTTGTATGAATTAGAAAATGATTTTTGGAAAGTAAATGTGATATTATTTAAAAAAGATATAAAGGAAGAAGGTTGTTTGAATTAAGATATATAT
>Ga0123341_1002910_pt1 | contig 14409 bp, 7 predicted proteins | sample Turbeapinknodule_FD_89959 | JGI IMG/M metagenome (GOLD analysis project Ga0123341, IMG submission 89959) | Root nodule microbial communities of legume samples collected from Mexico - Turtle bean Mexico pink nodule | ecosystem: Host-associated > Plants > Roots > Nodule | place: Mexico: Nepantla... | reverse complement strand
TATTAATAGTAATTATTGGAGCATTTATTTTATAATTTATTAGCCACTAACAGAAGAATTGATTTTTTTTTTACTTAAAAAATATAATTTTTTTTATCATCTAAAGTATAAAAATATATTTATATATAAAAAAATATTCTCTTGATCTTCATGCATATATGTGATTTTTTTAGAATCATAAATTATTAAAAAAATTGGTTTTAATATAAAAAACCTTTCATTCTCTTACTTTGTCTTCATCATCATAAAAGAATTTGTCTTTAAATACTAACTCTCATTATCACAAACTCTCTTGAATTTGTCCATTCATTCAACCATTATTCAACAAATTAGTTGAATTTCCTTCCCTATTCTCTAGGAAACTTGTGTTTTTCTCTCATCATGTTTCTTGCACTCTCTTCTTTCATAACCCTCTTTCTTTTGGCTTCTAATGAAGTTGTGTTAGCAAATTTTCACCATTATCATCACCATGTTCAGGATGATAAGTCAGTGCTTGTTGAGAGGTTGATTACTGTTGATCAATCTGGGCATGGAGACTTCACCAAGATACAAGCTGCCATTGATTCAGTCCCTTCCAACAACAAGAACTGGATTTCCATCAAAGTCAATTCAGGCACCTACAGGTAAAATACTGTTTAAAATTAAAATAATATTTATGGATTCAGATACACAGACACTCTCTGCTACTACACTCCCATCTAACAACCAATCATTTTTTAAGATTTATATGGGAATGTACGACAGAGAGTATCGTATCATGATATGTTCATATTTTCTGTCACTACACAACTAGTCATTTTTTTAAGGTTTATATGAGAGTGGATGACAAAGAACATCGTATCATGATATGTTCATACTTTTTGTCAGTACGCTCCCATTTAACGAATAGACTTTTTTAAGGTTTATATGGGATGTATGACAAAGAGTATTGTATCATGATACTTTTATATTTTTTGTCATTACAATCCCATTTAACAACCAGTCACGTTTTAAGGTTTATGTGGGAGTGTACGAGAGAAAGTATCCTATCATAATAGGTTAACACTTTCTGTCAGCATACTCCCATTTAATAACTAGTTATTTTTTAAGGTTTACATGGAAGTTTACGATAAATAATATGTCGTATCAGTATCAGTATTTGAAATTATCTGATGTGTGTTGTATTGTCGATTGAAGGGAGAAGGTGATGATTCCTGAAGACAAGCCTTATGTAGTCCTAAAAGGAGTGGGAAAAAGGTGCACCATTGTTGAGTGGGATGACCATGATTCAAGTGCACAGAGTCCTACATTCTTAAGCATGGCTGACAATATTGTGGTCAAGGCCATAACCTTCAGGGTGAGAAATAAATGCCTCTTACGGTTTCTTAATTACTGCTTCTGTTTCACAAATTGCATTAATTATTTTTCTTTAATTCATTCAATTCAATTCATTTTTATTTATTTATTTTGTCCATACATATTCCCTATACATTTCATTTTCCCTATTTCTTTGGAGTAATAATGAACAGTTTCATGGTAACTATATGTTGAAAACTCTTGGTATAACCTAATTATCATGCCTCCACATATAAACATTTTTGCTTTTTAATATCATTTAAACATTTTTCGTATGGAAATCTCCATCTTTAATTAGAAAATATACACAAAACAAGAGTCATTACAACCATTATTATCAGTTTTAAAATTTCTTCCTAAGTTTTCCAAATTAACGAGGTTGACTTTTTTGGTAATTGGAGAAAATAAAATAATATAAAGTTAGACTGGTAATGTTTTTATGATGGTAACTGGAAAAACGTACGTCAACAACCACCTTCGTTTTTATAAATATTTAATTTATATCCATTTTATATAATTAATTCCCAAGATTTTTTCTGAAAAAAGTTTAAAGAAGTTTAATTCGTTACACGTATTTTCTAAAGCATTTTGGAAGGGCTATGTCAAAACGTAATGATAATAACAATAATCATTAATTAATAAAAATCAAGTTGAGATTATTAATGGTTTGTTTTAATAAATGCATTTCATTTAATGGAAATTTCAGTCATTCAATTTCTTAATTAATGACTGTAAATATAATTAAATATTTCTTTAAATGAGAAAATGTAATTTTGGTTTGACATTGTTGAGCAGAATACTTACAATGATGCAAAGAAAGGGAACCCCATGACACCTGCATTAGCTGGAATGATAACTGGAGACAAGACATCATTCTTTCAAGTTGGGTTCTATGGTTTGCAAGACACTTTGTGGGATGTTAAAGGAAGACACTACTTCAATTCTTGCACCATTGAAGGTGCTATGGATTTCATCTTTGGTGCTGGTCAATCTTTACATGAGGTAATAATAATAATAATAACAAGGAATGAATATATATTTTTCTTCTGTTTCAAACTTTAAATATTTGTAATAAGGAAATTATTAGAATTAATCCTTACCAACATGTAACTGACAAATTTTCAGAGTAGATTATATTATCCATGTTAGTCATGAGAGTCAGCATGAACTATCCATGTCAGGTCAGCCATGAGAGTCAGCATTAAATATTTTAATATTTTCGTTCATATTGAAATCCGTTTTACACGTAAAAAAAGGCTGACAATGATCCATTTCAATAATTATTTTAGGGTTTAAAGTTTAGACACGGACGAAAAACAATTTTGAGATTTTGAGTGAAAATACACCGACCAAAAACAATTTTGAATGAATGTATATTGATGAAAAATATATTTAACTATGATACTATGATGTTGGTTTCTCTATGGTTATTTATTTGTATTTCATCAAACACTTATTCTTTAGTGATCTAAAACTACAACTTCAATGATTTTTTTTTTCAGAATTGTATGATATCAGTTCGTGAAGCGTTTCCAGGTAGGGCAGTGATAGGTTTCATCACAGCACAAGGGAGGACAGATCCAGAAGATTCAAATGGTTTTGTTTTCAAGAACTGCAAAATCTTTGGAGTTGGTAAAACTTACTTGGGAAGACCATGGAGAGATTATGCCAGAGTTCTTTTCTACAAAACTATGATGTCTTCCATCGTCCAACCCCTAGGTTGGCAGCCATGGAATTCCACTTCCAATGTGTAAGTTCTTCTTCTATCTGTCTTTGCATTAGTTATGGTTTTTCATTGAAAGGTATTGGAGATTCCACATCGACTAAAGATTAAGACATTTCATAGTATATAAGTTAGTGTAATCTTCACCTTATAAGACAGTTTTATAAGGTTGAGTTACATTTCATAGCATATAAGTGAATGCAAACTTCATCTTATAAATCGATTTTATAAGGTTGAATTATATTTCATGATATATAAGTGAGCGCAAACCTCATCTTATAAACTGGTTTTTTACATTTATGCAGAGCTAAAGTAACATTCGCAGAGAGTGATAATTTTGGACCTGGTTCATCCTTGTCAGGGAGAGTGAGTTGGTTGAAGAAATTGGATCCAGCAACTATCACAAACATGACAAGTATACGGTTCGTGGACACTGAAGGTTGGATCAACGCTCATCAAATCTTGTAAATTGATTTCAGAAAGGACCTAAGTGATGATGGATAGGCATGTAGTATTAATTACTAAATGTTTTTTTTAAGAAAAATGATACTTTGACAACTCTGAAATCAATTTACAACTGTGATGTGATGTAATAGAGTATAATTTTAAGATAGTTTAACTTTAGTAAGAAGTGTTGTTTCTTCCTCCAATTGTAATGTGATACAGAGTTATCAATATATCATATATCATCACTTTTATTTAAATGTTATTTCAATATGAACTTTTTATTTACTTATTTCAAAATGATATGTTCATAGAAAAATAATGCATTGACCACTCTTAAAGTTGTATATAACTTTTGATGTGATGAGTTTAGAAATAATATATATATATAAAATAAAGAGTACGTTTGTAATTAAATGAAACAAAAAATATTAAAATAATAATATTGAGGATTGTATCATGTTATGACAGATGATTGTTGTTACTTGAGCTGTCAGTCTAGCTGAGATGTAAGTTAAATAATAATGCCTAACATGAAAAAAAAAATTATAAAAAAAATAGTATTGAGAATTGTAACGTGATTATATAAAAAATTGGATTATCAATGTATCATTACTCATATTATAAAATTTTTCTACATCATAGTAATGTATGATTTTTCAATATAGAAAGAAGAATATACATCATATTTTTCATCCTAGTAATGTATACATGTGGTCAACCTCTCTCAATAAACACAAAATAAGTGATGATTGAAAGAAAAAGTAAAATCATGATTTTATAATCTATAGTATGTTACATATTTTTTTTTATTTACAACTATATATTGGTGGAATTATTATGTGTTTCACCAAAAGTTTGTGGATGTTTAGTACAAAATAAAAATTAGAAAATATTATTGGGCATGAAAATATATTATTCCGAGAAAATGGGATTTTTTAATAATTATGTCTTTTATTTTGAAACTTATTTATATTATTTCAAAACGACAATATTGAAAAAGAAAATTGAATATCCAAAATTGAATATCGAAACTTCGTGATAGATGTTATAAGCATGAAATCAGTATATCACATTTAGTGTTTTTCCAATAATACATTAAAAGTTACCAAATGTATCTATAACATTAAACATGATTTCTAGAATATATAATTTTGTAAAAGGAATAAAATTAATATGGAAAAAGACCTCTAACAAAATTTTAAATAAATATCTTAACCAGAGTGATGCATATACAATCATTCTAGAGATTGTAATATAAAATCATTTTATTCATACTCTGATTGATTAGGAATTAATTGATTTAATATTTATTTTATATCCAAAGTATAATTATTACTTAAAACTTATTCATTTATTTTAATGAATTAAAATTATAAAAATAATTCAAAACATAATATTTTGTATGAAAAAAAATTATTGTACTGATATAATGAATAGATTTTTAAAGAAAAAAAATAATTATTTATTAAAAAAATAAAATAAATAGAAATCATTTTAGAGATGTCTAAACCATATATATATATATATATATATATAAAACGACGGTTCAAAAATTCTAAAATTTTGTCCAAAACTACAAAAATGTCACCGCCTCTTTTATAACGACTTTTCTTTACAAACCATCTTTATAGAGAGTTGTAGAATTCATACTTTGTACTAGTGAAACATCCAATAAAGTGAATTAGACGATACTTCCACTTGAGTGCATCTACCTTCATTGAGTAAAGGTATCAGACCATAATCTCACTTAGCGACTAAGATAAAACATGTGCTTGAATGTATTTGTTTTCGCTGAGTGAGGGTATCAGACGAAACATTCACTATAGTGATTGAGAGAATCCTTTTGCACTAGCAAATAGACATATAAAAATGAAACTATCTCCTTATGTTCTTCAAACCATATTCTCATGTCATGTCATAAGACTTTTTCATTCTTGATCTGTAAATGACTATACATTACTTTCACAACTTGATATAAATTGGATTCTTTGATTTAGATAAATAAGGAGAGACTATAATTTCACATGCAAAAAATGGAGATTCCAGACTCAACATGATCATGAAGAACATCATACACACTGCAACTAAAGTTACTCATTCTACATGCAACTGGAGGACATTAGACATAATTGTAACAAATATTTTTCAGTTTTTACATGCAACCATAGAACATTAGATACAAATGCATCAAACGTTCTTACATGTAACTAGAGAATGTTAGAAGCAATATCAACATGTGTTTTTTAGCTTCCATACATGCAATTGGAGAACATCAGACTAAAATGCAACAATTTTTTTTCAAGTTTAGCTAGACGACTTATCCTTACATGCAACCCAAACACTTCAAACTCAACATGAAACAAAGGTTCATGCTACTAAAATCTTCACAAATGAACATACTCTATTCCAAATTCATTAACTATAATAATCTAAAATAGTTTCCCTTACTTGAAACTTCTCTTTTTTCCAAGAAGCTTCTAACTCGAATAAGAAATCACTACAAGAAAAATAATTTATGAGATGCAATCGGATAGTAAAAAAGACTATATTTAAATGGATAAAGGTATAGAAAGAATATAGAAAAATCTTAAAAAAGTAAATACATGTTTATGAAAAGATGGGAATGAGATATTACATAATGAATTTTAGATTGTAAAAAATATTTATATATTTTTAAATATTAAAAAAGTAACATAACAATGTTACCATAAATTTTAATTATATCACATTAAATAACTTTTCTTGAAAGGAAATTAAATAAATTAATCAACATAGGAACATATTATATTATACATGTATAATTATTTTTGCATTAAAATTTCAATTTAAAAAGGTTAGAATTTACATTCTCTGTTTGAACAGTTTGGTGAAAAACTTGAGTAAAAAACATTATGGGAAACCATAGTTTCCTTGAAATGTTATGTTTTTAAAAGCATAAACTAAACATAGGAAAATAACATTTCCAATTTCAAATTTCCAAAAAAGACTAAAAACTTTCCTTGTAACAAGCTTTCTTAAGGAAATAAAAGAGTTTCACTAATACTAATTTTTCCTTTATTTGTAGACTAGATCAAAACTTTAATACACCATTTTTAACAATTCAAATCCAATTTCTTTAGCATTGAAGAGAGAATCAAAATAAGAAGAAAAAGAGGGAGAAAATGTTACCATTAAAAATTGCCAAAAAAACATGGTGGAGAACAGAAAATCATCATCCTCGAAGAATGTTATAGTTGAATTTGAAAAAACTAACTTCTAAATCAATTTTTAATTGATAAATTTTGAAATGATAAAGTAACTTATTTAATCATGAATATTTTAGTAGAATTAATTAATGAATTAGTTAATAAATATAAAATAACATACACCCAATTATAAAAAATTTACAATCCTCATAAATATTATAATATTATAAATATAAGTTCACATAAAACAATAATCCATTTCAATATTATAAGTATTTAGAAGAACTAAAATCATAAGATTATATAAAAAAAAACATATTTAACTCTTATACAATTATAACTTTTCATTTTCTAAGCATTATAAATTAAAATTAACCTTAAAATATAATCACTAAATACAAAGCAATACTTCAATAGTATTAAAAAAAAAAAAAAAATTCCACTACAATTTAACTACATAACTACAAGATCAAAATAATAATTTCCATAACATTTCAACAGAAAAAAATAATGGAAACAAATCTCGTTACATATTTTTTTTAATCTCTCTCCAAATCCCTTAACTATGATTTTTCTTTTTCCTTCTTTCTCGTTTATAGAAGTTCAACGTTTCTTATAATAGTGAATCATTGCTTTTCTTTGTATCAATCAACTAATTAAAGTAATTTTGATTGAAAGAGAAAAATATACTGATAAACCATTAATCAAAAATTGAAAACATGAATCCATTTAAATTTGTTTAATAAACTAAATTACAGTTACTATGTAACGAACAAAACATCAGTTTCTTTTGTCTCCGTTTCGCAACCTCGTTCACACAAAACAAGAATAACAATAAATATAAATTGATTTGAAGATAAATGAGAAAAAGAAATATGAGTGTTAAAATTGTAACCTATGTATACGGATGCGGACACTGACACGGATAGGACACAGATATACGTATAATTTCTAAAATGTAGGACACAGAAACACGGATCTATAAATTATATAAATTAAAAATAAATAAATAATATTTATGTGTAAAAGTATGTTTCAGATTCTTTTGAGAGCAGGTAAGATATTTTTCACTGATTCAAAAGAATTTGTTCCTTATTTTTATAATCATAATAAAAATTTATACAAAAAATTTGAGTTTTTAGAAAATTATTGTATTTATACCTTTTAAAATTGTGTTAGAACTGTGCTAAAATTTTTAAAAATTCAACAAATATTTTTTGAATTGAATACTTAACCGATAAGTGTCCTACGAGTATCGACACCGATACGTATCCGACAAGATACGTGATATAAGAAAAGTGTCCGAACATCATGTAACCATTTGAATTGATGGAAGGGCAGAAGAATATATATTATAATAAAAAATATTGAAAAAAAACATTTATGAAAAAAAGAAAAGTTGGTGGCTCTAGGATATGTTTGTTGGAGAAAATGGATTAAAATTAAAAACCGTAATTAAAATTCCAACTCACGAAACACCAACCCACCAAAAAAACACGCTCTACTTAACTCATCCTTAACTATTTACTACACCTCAACGTGAAGGCGTTACCTACAAAAACACCGATTCGAGGAAACTGGGTCCCACACGCATGTTCATTCATTCGTGTTCTTCTTCATGTTCATGGTATGTTCTGTTCTCTGTCACACACCTTAAACTCTTCTTTCTCTGTTTTCTTCTTATTCGCTCTTTCTTCCACCTTTCATTTATATTCCAATTCTCTCCCACCCCGAATCTTTTTTCCAGCTTTTTATCACATTCTAAACCAAAATTCCCTTTCTTTCCTTTCGGGGTATCTTTTTTATCGAGTGCACAATGCTGTGTGAGTGACTGTGATCACAGAGAATAGAGAGAGAAAAAAAAGATCGTTTTTTTTCTTCTGGGTTTTTCTCCCTTTTGTTGTCTCTCCATTGCTGCGAATCTTCGCCACCCTCTTGCGCTTTCTGTGAGAGTGTGCCAGGTTTTGGAGGACAGTCCAAGAACGTGATTCTGGGTGGGTGCAGCGTCGAGGTTTTTGAGAAACAGTCCAAGAACGTGATTCTGGTGGGTGCAGCATCAAGGTTTTTGGAGTGATCACAACGCGAAATCACGGTAACGTCTACATTTTTGGAGTCATCGTCGCCATTTTTGTCTGCGATTTCCCGTGACGTTGAGAATCGCGTGGGAATCGCATCGTGGCCATATGGGTTTTGTTTCTTGGGTTGTTGGGGTGTTGTTTTTTGTGGGGTTTGAGTGTGCGTGGTGTCAAGATGATGTTGTGATGAACATGTTGAAGAAGGCCGTCAAAGAATCGGATGGTCTTCAATGGAATGACCCGGATGTGTGTAAATGGAAGCACGTTCAGTGCAGCGCCATGAAGAGGGTCACTGCAATTCAAATTGGGGGACAGAGTTTGCAGGGTTCTCTGCCAAAGGAACTGGGGCAGCTTTCGGAGTTGACACGGTTTGAGTGCATGAGCAATAACTTCACTGGGCCATTTCCTAACATGCCAAAGTCCCTTGAGGTTCTGCTCATCCACAACAACAATTTCCAATCCTTTCCGGGTGATTTCTTCACCGGCATGACCAATTTGCAGTCTGTGAGCATTGGCTACAACCCTTTTTCACAGTGGGGGATTCCTGATAGCCTCAAGGAATGTGTGGCTCTCAGGAGTTTCTCTGCAATCAATGCTGGTTTTGTGGGGAAAATCCCTGATTTTTTTGGTAAAGATGGTCCCTTCCCAGGTTTGGTTTCTCTTGCCTTGAGTTTCAATTCTCTTGAAGGAGGGTTGCCTGCAACCCTTTCTGGGAGTTCTCTGGAGACACTTTGGTTGAATGGTCAGAAAAGTGGTAGTAAACTCAATGGTACCCTTGATGTGCTAAAGAGCATGACATATTTGAAACAAATTTGGGTGCATGGTAACTCGTTCACAGGTCCTATACCGGACTTGTCAAAACATGATCAACTATATGATGTGAGCTTTAGGGATAACCAGTTAACTGGGGTTGTTCCACCCTCTCTCACTGCTCTTCCTGCACTTAAAGTAGTGAATTTGACCAATAACTTACTTCAAGGCTCTCCTCCCTTGTTCAGAAATGGAGTGCAGGTTGATAATGATTTAGAGAAGGGGATCAATAGTTTTTGCACAATGGAGGCTGGTAAGCCATGCAGTCCTCTTGTGGATGCTTTACTTTCTGTTGTTGAACCTTTTGGATATCCTCTAAGACTTGCTGAAAGTTGGAAGGGAAATGACCCTTGTGGTCAAAGATGGTTGGGGATTGTTTGTGCAAATGGTAACGTTTCCGTCATTAACTTGCAGAACATGAATCTCTCTGGCAACATTTCTCCCAGTTTTGCTTTGCTTACATCTGTGACAAAGTTGCTTCTTGGAGGCAATAGCCTCACTGGTACCATACCAAGTCAACTCACCAGCATGCCTCTTTTGGTAGAATTGGATGTCTCCAACAATCAATTGCTCGGAAAGGTGCCGTCTTTTCGTGGGGGTGTAGCTGTTAAAACTGATGGGAATCCTGATATTGGAAAGGATAAACCTCAAGCCCCACCAGACTCCAGTTCTCCGGGTAAATCTGGAGGTCAAGTTACGAAAAATAATACTGGAGCAATTGTTGGCACTGTGTTGGGAGGTGTCAGTTTACTTGGTTTAGGGGCTTTCATAGTTCTTATGTATAGTAGAAAACGTAAGCGCGCAGGCAAAGTTCAAAGTCCTAGTGCAATAGTAGTACATCCTCGTTATTCTGGAGATGGAAATGGTCTGAAGATAAGTGTTGCAGATGCTGGTGTTAGTGGTGGTGGTGGTGGTGGAGGAGGAGGAATTAGTGCTCTCAGTCCAGCTAGTAGTATTCAACATGTGGAGGCTGGTAGTATGGTCATTTCAATCCAAGTTTTGAGACAAGTTACAAACAATTTCAGTCAGGGAAACATATTGGGGAGAGGTGGTTTTGGCACTGTGTACAAAGGGGAATTATACGATGGAACAAAAATTGCAGTGAAAAGGATGGAATCTGGAATGATGGGTGAGAAGGGGCTGGGAGAGTTTGAGTCTGAAATTGCAGTACTTACTAAGGTTCGACACAGACATCTGGTTGCACTAGAAGGCCACTGCTTGGATGGACATGAGAAGCTTCTTGTGTATGAATACATGCCTCAGGGTCCTCTCAGTAAACATTTATTTGACTGGAAAGAAGAAGGGATACAACCACTGGATTGGAAGAGAAGGCTCTCCATTGCCTTGGATGTTGCTAGAGGTGTTGAATATCTTCACGGTTTGGCCCAACAAATTTTTATCCATAGGGATCTAAAACCATCAAACATCTTGCTTGGGGATGATATGCGGGCCAAAGTCTCAGACTTTGGATTGGTTCGGCTTGCCCCAGAAGGACAGACCTCATTTGAAACTAGGCTTGCTGGTACTTTTGGATATTTGGCTCCAGAGTATGCAGGTACAAATTTAAATTGCTTTTGAAAATTTTGTTTTCATACAGTTAACACATCTGAAAAAAATTTAGGGGAGAACTATTTGTTCTGCTTGTCATATGTGAAATTTTCTTATCCAGCATTGTCATATACTTTAAGAATGGATGATGAATCTGCAACATGTAGGCACTTATTGTGCTATAGGTTTCTACTGTAGTGTCTCTCATATGAACCCCTGGAGTTAATGAATAAGCTATGGAGGAAAAGATTGATTGCAAAAGTCTAACTACTATGACTTTTTTCTCAAATTTTGTCTGGAAACAACTGTATTGAGAATGATGACAGATTGTTTATTAAATGTTAGCATATGAAGACAACAAAACGACTTATTAGTTTTTTTTTTTTCTGTGTGCTTCCTAAAAACCATTGAAATACTTTGTTTGATATGCAATCCTATACAGCCTAATCACATTGTGGTTTTTTTTCTTCAACAATGATCATTAGAATGAGTATACTTCATGGTGTTAGCGGCACATATAGAAAGAGGAACATGATTTATTTGTGTATTCTTTCATCCTTGAATTAGTTATTGTACTTTTAAATTAGTGAATTATTCCATAAACTCTAGAACAAATATATGAATTTGGTTGTTTTCCAACTCTGATCATTAAGAACGTAACTGGATATTAAGTTTTAGTATTAGAAAAGACTAAATTCACAGACTTTTTAAAATTGGTATGACAAAAAGTACATATTCTTAAAGCATTATTTTCCCTTTACAGATTACAATGTCTGTGCCATGCTTTATCTACAACTGTGTACATTATTGCTTCATATTACATAGGCCAATTACATAGTGGTTTTTTTTCACCAATTGTAGTTCATGACATTATAGCACAGAGGTAGTTTTTCCTCCTATTTATCCAATTCCTTGCTAACTAAAATGGTATCACTGGCAGTGACTGGACGAGTTACAACAAAGGCTGATGTTTACAGCTATGGAGTGATTCTGATGGAGATGTTAACAGGGAGGAGAGCAATTGACAACAGCCAACCAGAAGAGAATGTCCACCTTGTTACATGGTTCAGGAGGATGCTACTGAACAAGGACTCTTTTGGCAAGATTGTTGACCCCATAATGTGTGTTGATGAGGAGGCCTTACCCAGTTGCAGGACTGTGGCTGAGTTGGCTGGTCACTGTTGTGCAAGAGAACCTCACCAGCGTCCAGACATGAGCCATGTGGTGAATGTCCTAGCCCCTCTTGTGGAGATTTGGAAGCCTTCTGAGACAGATGATGAAGATGTTTATGGAATTGACTTGGACATGACATTGCCACAAGCACTCAGTAAGTGGCAGGCTCTTGGAGGAAGGAACACATTTGATGGATCAACCTCTTCATCAATGCTTACCAGTGGAGAAAATACACAGTCTAGCATACCAACTAGGCCATTTGGATTTGCTAATTCTTTTAATTCCTCTGATGGAAGATGAAGTTTGGTTTACATTTTCAATACTGCTTCTGTCTATTTTCTTTTGCTTCTTCCCCAAACTTTGGAACTCTTTATAGGGTTGGTTTATACTTTATAGTGTCTATAGTTGGGCTTATACTACACCTTGTACTCCTTAAACTTTCATGGTCTTCGGTTGGCTTTTGGATTTTTAAATTTAGTGGTATATTGGATGCAAGAAACCAGAGATGCTGAACAAGTTTCAGTTCAACTTGTGTTTTCTTTCTTTTAGACTTCATTGCAGTGAGCATGAAAAACAGGATTTGGTTATGCTTTTCATGATCAACTATGCTATTAGATGATGTAAATTATTACTCAAAGTGTAAATTATGAAAGCGATTAAAACTTTCAGGTGTTCATTTTTTACTCAAATGATTTGGTGTTTAGAATGGATCAAGAATGGGGAAGGGATTTGAACTGTTTAGAATTTGGAAAATTTTGGTGAATGTTTTTGAAAAGTTTGAAAATTTTGGATTTTGAGTGAAATATGATGATTTGATTAGTGGATTTCGAGCCAAGAATAAATGGTTTCAGTGTTTCAATTTGTGGGCATTCTGAATACAAAACGACAATTCTTGAAGTTTTAAGTAAAAAATTGGAAAGCAAAATTTGAATAAAAATTACTAAGGATCAAAATTGAACATTAAGCTCGATAGAAAGGATATTGATTCCTCATTGACATGTAGCCTTAAGTTTTATTCCATTACAACACTACTTTTCTTCAATTTTTAAATCACAAATGTATATAAAGATTGGTTAAAATTAATTTATCTCTACACTACTTTGCTCGAGAAAAAAAATATATGAAAGAAGTTGAGTTTGAAATACATTGTTTGAAGGATCTTAGAAGAAGAAATATAATTTAATTTGAAATCTTAATTTTCATTTTCTATAATGATTGAAGTATATGTCAAATTAACAAGATTTGTAGAGAAAATTTTGGAATTTTTAGACGTATTCGTTGTAATCAGCTCTTCCACAAATCAAGACCAAAGTAATTCAACTGAAACAATAATTTAATATGGAGGACTTATCCAAAGGACTACCATGACAAAAAGTTCAAATAGTTATGGTCTAACATACACATGTATCAATCCTAAAATGTCTCACATAATTGTTCTTTCAATAAATTATTTCAAAACATATAAAAATATTACAGAATGGAAACCGAATACAAGTTACAAAAATAAACTATAGACGTCCAACTAGAGTTGTGAATACAAAAACTTAAACCCTAAACCCTAAACACATTACACATACAAAATGATGGTAACGTCCAACAAATGGTTAATGTTAGAAAAGTCAAGTTCTTAATCTAAGTGTATAACATAATATTCAACAGCAAAGAAAAACTGCTTCTAACAGAAAAAGAAAATATATAATTACATATACAAAACGACGTAACTATAAAACATCACAAAATTAAGCTAAAACACACGTAATATACAATCACATATACCTTATTAGCAAATACAAGTTTAAGTCTATATAGGTTTACTAAAATTAAAAAGAAAAGAGTTCACCTCTCAACTAACTTTTGGCTTCAAAATTATTTTTCACGTTATGTACTTTTAAGAGAAAGAAAAATGAACAAAGTTTGTAAATGAATGTAGTGTAAAATATGAAACTATATAAAACCATAATTTCAATTTAGGCATCTTTGTTTTTTTCGAAGTTTGATTTTTTTTTTTAATATACTTAAGTTAGTCCTATTAATATGAACTTTAGAGTTATGGTTTTTTTTTCCTTTTTTTTTTTCTTGAAAAAATTTACTCTATTTTTTTTAGATGAATTTT
>Ga0123341_1002909_pt1 | contig 14410 bp, 6 predicted proteins | sample Turbeapinknodule_FD_89959 | JGI IMG/M metagenome (GOLD analysis project Ga0123341, IMG submission 89959) | Root nodule microbial communities of legume samples collected from Mexico - Turtle bean Mexico pink nodule | ecosystem: Host-associated > Plants > Roots > Nodule | place: Mexico: Nepantla... | reverse complement strand
TAAATATATTTATAAAAAATAAAAAAATCCTGCAGAAAAAAGAAAACAAAATTGAAACAGTGTCGTTTCGAAATGCCACCTAGGACCTATTTTTCTCCATGAACAATTAAAAAAGTCTATTACAATCAATAAAACTTGGAGGTTCTATTAATGGAACTTTTTTATTTTTTGGATTTATTGATGAAAGAATTTCTACCTTTCTCATGTTTCTATATTTTCTTCTTCTTTCTCTTTCCCACTCCTCTCGTTTTCCCCTGTCCCTTTTGACAAATCTCTTCTCTTCTAACATCTTTTTCTCTCTCTAGGGTTTCCTTCTCATTCTAGATTCACAACAGATACTATCTGTAGATGCTTTGCCTCGTCTCCCAACTTTTGCTCGATCCCGATTCGAATTCCTGACAAGGTTTTTATCCGATCCGCTTTCTACCGGATTCCAATTCGAACATTCAACCCTTGATTCCACAATTCTCTCCGAATTTTGCGTTGAGTTTATTTTTCGAATCGATAGTTACTGTAGTTTAGAGAGTTCAATATTAAAAAAAGGTTTTCATCCGTGTACTTTTTTTTTTGGATAATTATATTGATTGGTAATGATGATGATTATGATTATTTGTTGTTTGTGAATTTCGAAATTTTTATTTGGTTTTCTCCTTTTAGTCTCTGTTTGCTTTACGTCAGGGTTAATTTATTGTTGGGATTTGAGATTATTTGTGTGTTTTTTTTGTGATTCGCTAGGTGTATCAGTTAGATGGTATGCGGGAGTTGTGTAAGGTCTTTGGTTGTTCAAGCTGGAACCTTCGCCAACAGAGTGAAAATCAACGGATTTGGGAGGAGTTTGCGGGTAGTTCGTGGTTTTTCTTACTGGCCGATTCGTGAATACAAGACATTCCCAGGGATGATGGTTGATACGGGTTCTATGTCAAGGGCTGGACCCCTTGTTGATATGATGCCTGAGAAAGATGACGATGGTCGGTTTGCCAGTGGAGGGTGGAAAAGGTGAATATGATTCTCACAACTTGCTTCAAACTTGTGCTGACGCCTTGAAAAGGGCATATATCTGTTATTCCATAGATGGAATCTTTACTTTGCTGCCTTGGTACTATCTTTAACATCCCCATTGGCCGTTGGAGTTAAGCGATTATAATTTAATATTTCATTCAGCCTCTAACTTGGATTATTAGATTTAAGATTTGAAGAGAACTATGATTTGAAAGATTCAGTTTTATATTTGGAACGGTTATCCGGAATTGCTTTTTGTTTGACCTCGTAAGGAAAATTATTCTTGGTTACCTCAACTTAACAGAAAAAGTGATTGACATTTCTTTTAGTTTATACATGATGGGGAAATTTTAAAATCGAGGGACGATTTTAAGGTGATATCACTTGTCAAAATAGTTTTATTGCTGAAAGCAGGATTTTCAAAGGCCTAAAGGAATTTTTGAAGACCCAATATATCAAAACTAGTATTTTTTTAATACAAAGTGATTTAGGAAGGTGTGGTGCAATCTTATCAGACACACCACGGATGGTCATTTCCAAGGGTTCTTAAATCATTTGGTTCATGTGATGGCTTGTGTTTCGCTTATTGAACTGTTTCTCTTTTCGCTCAATAAAAGTAACAGATATTCATATTTCAACGTGGTGGAGATTGGGGAACATAGAAAACGACTGGAAATAATAAGAAACCATAAATAGAGCTAAACTCCCCATGCCTTAAAAGGTTGAGTTATTTTTGTGGAAGGTAATACTATTATTGTGGTGGAAGCCTGGATTTTAATAATGTATACTTGAAAGTTGAAATCAAGGAGTTAAATTGATAATATTTCATTTTAATCCTTTTAATTTTCTTATTGAATTCATCTTCATCAATCCATACTATGACAAATTAATGTGAAATTTTAGTAAGAGCTTACATTGGAAGAATGACATTAATGAACAATTTAATTTGCTTGTTTGACTGGATTTGGTGTTGCACGATAAATTATCATCAAATGTTACTTATTTCATCAAATTTTTATCTGGCAGTGAAGATGGAAGGCTTATCTGTGGGTATTCAAGTTTTAGGGGGAAGAGAGCGACAATGGAAGATTTTTATGATATTAAGACATTGAAGATTGGTGGCCAATCAATATGTTTATTTGGAATATTTGATGGTAAGATTTTCTACTAGATTGTGTCGGAGAAAAATAGTTCTTTGATCTCAGTAAATGAGTATGTGTTCACTTCTCATGCAGTTATGGTAACATGCGAATAAATTTTTAAAATTCCATACAGGTCACGGTGGTTCCCGTGCTGCTGAGTATTTGAAGGAGCATCTCTTTGATAATCTGTTGAAGCATCCAAAATTTTTGACAGATGCCAAATTGGCTATATGTGGGTTCGCTTTCTCTCACTTATTGTCACGAATGTCTTGTTGTTTATAATTTATTAATGCTTTGTTGTGTGTTTCAACATGGTTGAAAGTGTTTGATGCTCATCCATCTCATGTTTGTCATTTTTCCTTGTGCGGTATGTGGCTGGATTCCTGCAAGGAATGATTTTGATCTTCATCACCAGTTTTTGCCATTATAGTAACCTCAACAAGCTTGCAGGTGAAACATACAAACAGACTGACGCTAATTTTCTGGATTCCGAAAAGGACACCTTCAGGGATGATGGATCTACAGCTTCGACAGCAGTCTTGGTTGATAACCATCTTTATGTAGCTAATGTTGGAGATTCTAGGACCATAATATCAAAATCTGGTAAAGGTAAAGTGATAACCTACTATTTGATGACATCTTCTATTTATAGTAATTATTAATTAACTTATAATATTGTAAAGTTTAAGTTGTCATATCCTTTATAAATTCTGATTCTGATGTAGTATTTATTTAGTAATATATTAAATTTTTTTTTTTAAAAAGTGTTTTATATCTTAATGATGTGATGTTGGGAGAAAGCTGTTTGATAATGTAAATACAGAGATCACGTGGAAGATGCAGCATTTCCGACAAGATTTGTCCGGTCATATGATAAATTTTCTCCTATAGTTCCATTTGAATGCATTTTGCAAGTAAGAGTGGTAGTATCATTGTGAACTAAATTTTTCTCTTTTGGCAGCAATTGCTCTGTCTGAGGATCATAAGCCAAATAGAAGTGATGAGAGGAAGAGAATTGAGAATGCCGGTGGTGTTGTCATGTGGGCAGGTTAGATACTATATTTCAGGCATATAAATGGCCTTTTTAAATTGTTCTGCTGTTGATGTTCTGCTTCTGGCACATTTAGTGTATGATTCAATGGTGATGGGTTGTTTCCCATTATCTAAGGCCACAGTTGAGATTTAAGTGATTTATGGTGACATTGGAAGCTTGAGCTGACTCTATCTTGGATCCTTTTGATCAGAGGTTATGTTGGCAGCTTGAAACAATAATATGCATGGAATTATGTTCTGGTTGATGGATATGCCAAATATTTCTCCAGTTTGTGTCTGTAAAGTGTTTGTTATATCTCATTTAATCTTATATAAGTACATAGAGTTAATAGAAATTCATTTATTCAATTTTATTGTTAAATTTTCTTTTGCAAATTTTGAGCAGGATATTTGTCTTCAATCACATACCTAGGATTGAATTGGAAAGTGAAGGTAATTTTTAAGTTGGGTAATAATATGGAATGTGCTTTCCTTCCTAAATTACAAAAATAAGATAAATAGCCTTGCTGCTAACATTTATTTAAAACTTAAATTGGAAACGGATAAAGTCACATATGACATGCAAAGTAATAAACTCACATTAGCTGAAGTTGTAATTTTACTCCAAATCTAGATATAGAAGGCATTCACCAAATAAAACACAACTTCAAAAGAAAACAGTCCAACTCTAGATCTCTTTACTCTAACTAATTATTTAGTGCAGCAAAACAGTGTCAGAACCCTACCTCAGTCCAACCTGCGCCAACATAGAGAAGCAGGAAAGAGAAAATAACCAATGCAGTATCTTATGGCTAGAAGTTGATTAAATAAAAAACCCAGTCGAACCAGCACTTAGAGAATATCAGATATAAAGCTGATACAAGATTATGGGAAACAAGCAGATCAGGTTGTCTCCTAGCAGTACAAAGCCAATGACATCAGGGAAGTGATTAAATTGCCATTACTGAGTCTTGTTTGTAGCAGATAAGCGGAAGAGGGTGTGGGGTTTGACTGCAAAGGAGCAAAATCAAAATGGGAAGAAGGAACAGGGCTTGCATGGAGGGTCTTAAAATTGGGTTGGGTTTCTGGGTTTTTCACTTCTGGGCTTTTTGGTCTTCATGGTTGGATTGTTTGGCAACATGTTGATCCCACATTATATTTCCAGAGAAAATTCCTGAGCATGATAGGATTTCTGGGTACCTCCAAATTTCAGTGATCTCATATGAACAAGAAAACATTTTTTATTATAATGCATCAATGTGTTAGAGGACACATGGACTGTAATAAAGTGGATGAAATCTACTGGGCTTTTGTATACATGTTCCATTTTTCACCCACAAATTTGACATTAGATTGATTTATGCAAGTAGTATCCCTGTTCTGAGCTTATAGTTGCATAGAATATGCTTTATATCTTCACCTTAACCTGGCCAAACATCCAAATGATGGAATGATTAATTTGGGTCAGGTGATATTTATACTTGTTTATTTTGCTGGTCAGGTACTTGGAGGGTAGGAGGGGTGCTAGCAATGTCTCGGGCCTTTGGTAACCGTATGTTGAAGCAGTTTGTTGTAGCAGAACCTGAGATCCAGGTGATTCTTGATTACTGTGTGAAAATCTGAAAATGAATTGTCTATTAATAGCTAGAGATGATTCACTAATAATTATTTTCATTGGATAATTAGTAACTTCCTAGTTTTACGAGGGAATTAATTAGTAGGATAAAGTTTAATAATATTACAATTCTAGCACTGAATATTTGTTAGGAAGATTGGTGGGTCGTGACCCAAATTTTCAAGTTGCCATTAAATACTCTATTTTCATTATTATAACATAGCATAATCATATTACAGAAGTACTTGTCAAACTTTTAACAGCTATTAATGTTGAAGTTACTTTCAAAAGTAGTGAAGAACATCAAATCACTGGAAAGATAATAGCAATTAGAGATAAAAAGTCAACAGCCCATTGCATGAGACTTAATAACCCTAAGAACTGAAATCAACAACCTTTCTATTTCACTTGTTAAACTAGAAATAGAAAGGAATTGGACTAAAACTGTTTTTATGACAGCACGAGGGCTTTATTTACATTAAGGAAAAAAAAATAGTACAATAAATTGAGGAGATATGATGTACTCTGATAATAAATATATGATACATGAATAAATAAAAATGTTCCTAATAATACATATATAATCTAGATATTCCGAATTATAATTTGCCTTATGTCTATAATTATAACACTCCTCCTTAAGCTGGAGTGTATAAGTCATATGTGCATAGCTTGCTACACGAATGATTGATCCTTGGTCCTCTTAGATACTTGGTGAATATGTTGGCCAATTGTTCACTAGAGTTGACAGATCTAGTGGTCATGTTTCTAGGCTCCATCGTTTTTCTTGTGAAATGTTATTCTACCTCAATATGCTTGCTCCTCTCACGAAGGACAAGATTAGAGACAATGTAAATGCTACTTGGTTGTCACATATAGGGTGCATTTTGGGAATTTTCTTCCAATTTAATATCTTGTGGAGTTGCTTTAGCCATATCATCTCACAAGTGTCAAATGTCATTGCCCTATATACTATTTCTGCACTTCATATTGTCACTACATTTTGTGACCTACTTTTCCATGATATTAAAGTGCCTCCAATAGGAAAAAAGTGCGCTAAAGTGGAGCTCAATTGCTTTGAGACCTTGCTTTGTCAGTGTCAGAATACCCAACAATAAGTATTTCTCTTATCCTCATAAATAAGGCATTTTCCAAGAGCATTCTTAATCTATATTAGGATATGTAGACGGCATCATATGATCTTGACAAAAAGAGTTTAAAAATTGACTTACTATAGTCACTGCAAATGCAATGTTAGGACAGGTCATAGTGAGGTTATTTAGCTTTACCGTAACCGGTTGTATCTCCCAGGGTCAATATGACTCTCCTTGGTTAGTACAACTTTGATACTGGAATCTATTGATGTATCCATGGGCTTAGCATTTAACATCCCTGTTTCTTCTAGATTGTTCAGAGCATATTTCCTTAAGATATGCCCAAAACATCCTTGGATTGAAACTTCTATACCAAGTGAATGTCTCAAGTGTCCATGATCTTTTGTCTCAAATTATGGAGCAAGATATTGTTTTAGTTGGCACTACCCTCCATATCACTAGTTGGGATAACAATGTTGTCCACATATACAATGAGGTAGATACATCCTTGGGGAGAATGATGGTAGAACAAAGAATGATCAACTTACCAACTTGTATGGTAAGAGTTGTCCTCCCACCTATGATGTGTTTCTTGGAAGGGTGGAATGATCCATAAACTCAAATATGTTTAGGAAACCATTCTCCATGGAAGAAGCTTGGAAGCTTGTGGTTAGGAGACAAGGCCAAAAAGAACAAAGTTGCAAAAGAAAAATAGAAAATGGATTGAGATAAGAAAGTGATTAGAACACACCACCTTTAAATGAATTCCAAGGATGAATGCAATGGAGATTTGCCAATTAAAGAAGCTCTTCAAGATAAGAACCAAAGGCAAGAGTCTCATACTCTCAAGACACTCAATGAGTATTCTCACAGAGGCTATTTGCATTCTATATTTAAGTGTAATTTTTACAGGAGATGATGGCCTTAATTATAAGCTAAGATGCGACCAAGAAGACCTACAAAAATGGGTTACATTAGTGTGAAGACAAGATTACAAAAATCCTAAGAGTGAATACAAAACTAATGATTACATTAGTGTGAAGACAAGCTTAATGATTACACTAAGCTAATGATTAGATCTAATGTGAATACTAATCTTATGATTATATAAAGTTAACTTCCTTAATCTTGCATTAAGCACATGGGATGTCCAATTAGTGAATATATGCGAAGTAGTAACTATCACATGCATTTGAAAGTGACATGTGGAAGGAGTTACAACCATTATGTGTGCTTGAAAGTGACACGTGAAAGAGGTTACAACCTTCACATGAGTTTGGCCGTCCAACCTTTGGCATTTTAGGGGATTCTAGAATATTCTAAAATCTTCAAAAAAATTACAAATGATTTTTCTTTGTTTCTTCTATTTTCTTGAGTTTTCCTCTTGTGAACCTTCCTTTGAATTTATTCCTTATTGCTTCTTCTTGCTCTTTTCTTATACCATGCTTCTTGTTAGTTACTCCTTGGTTTTCTAGGAAATTCTTTCCTTCTTGATTAGATTCTTCTTCATCTAAAATAACATCAACCTATGTACTATATTTTGGTTCTAACTCTGGCCAATGTGGGACTTCTCAATAAGTTCTATGAACATCATTATAACTTATCATAGTATTAAGAGAATATTTTTCAAAGTTTTGTTCTCAATTTCTTCCCTGAATATATTTAAAACCTCACAAGGAAACAAATTTCAAAGCATAAATAAAAGAACATCTCTTTAGGATTATTTCCTTGATTAAAAAAGGGTTTCACAGTATGTTTTGATGATTTACTGAAATATTCTAACAAAACCCATAATAGTAAAGAATCTAAAGACTATCAGTATGTAAATTTAATAGAGTTTGTCCTTTCTAGTTAGTGATTTGAAGTTAGTTGACATTTCAACAAATCACTAATTCATGTGGATAGGTTAATTTCTTTAATCAAGTTTTCTTGAAGGTTTATTTTGTACTAGTAAACTTAACATGTGTGTATATTTTGTTGGAGCCGTAGAAAGATTTTTCATGTAAGTACCAAAGTTTAATTTTTTTAAGGGAATCATGTCCCTTGATGCTTTTCATCTTTTGAAAGCTCAAAATATGTTGCTTATAGAAACTTGTGGTTGTGTTTTACATAGTAGCACAAAAGTGTTTAGACTAGGATGTCAAAGTAGGCATGGGTCCAATGGGTCAGCCTGAGAAAGGATATAAAACAGGCGGGGCCAGGTAAAAAAATGTGGCCAACATTGAACCGAGTCAATTTTAGTCCCACCCATTTAGTTTGGGAGTCATATGGCTTTAGGTTGGCTTACCTGTTTTATGAAATAATTATATCTTTAAAAATTAAAATAAATAATATCTTATTAAAACACATGTTTTTAATTAATATATCAAATCACTTAATCTAATTAAATTTAGTTTAGTTAATGTGACTTAAATTTATAATTAAATATTTATTTTTTGGGTTTAATTTTTGTAAAATGGATCGTTAGTCTGATATTGGGCTGGTCCGGACTAGTACTTTTTACACCTTAGCTTGTTGGTCCGGGTCACCCTTTTGACATTCCTAACTTAGACCATCTATTTTCTACTCATAATGTACACGCCTTAATTTAGTTGTTTTGCTGAACCGCTTCTGTGATGTAAATCACCTCACTTTTGTTGCATTTGATAGTTGCATGTTAAAGTGATAAGCGACATAGTTTGACAATGAAATTTATCTTTTCATATGCTTTCAGGACCAGCAGATAGATGAACAAATTGAACTGCTTATTCTTGCAAGTGATGGACTCTGGGATGTAGTACAGAATGATGTAAGCTGTCTTCCTATTTTATTTATTTGTGCATGTTGGATGCCTCATTCATTTTAGTCAGGCAGGAGTGGACTATCCTTTTAGTCTAGAATGCCCGTAAAAGAAACAAGAAAAGTAATAAACATAGAGGTCCATGTTTACCCTGTGGAATAATGTCATCCTGCCAGAACCTTTAATCAAATCCCTGTCTTTAAGACTAGTGTTCAGTGGATCAGAAAAGATTACCTATAATAAAATAACTATAAGTTAGGAGTCTCTGGGAAGGGAAAGAGAAAACCATCTGGTTGGGCTTTTGGGGACCTGGTGAGGGATTGTCTGTTTGCAAGTTTTGACTTCTACAGTTCTACTTTCTTGGACATGCTATGCTAGCTGGAAAGTAGCTCAATAGGAACCATAGTTGTTTCAGTATAGCTGCATAGAGTCGTAGGGTTGTTTATTGTCATATCCTTAACTGCAAATGAAAATTGAATACTTTTATACCTGCGCCCATAACATTATTTTATATTTGCAGAGGTTTGATTTATGTACCAAAGAAAATGTATTTATGTTTGCCTAGGACTAGAAGTAGTAGTTGGTATGAAATGGACATGTGACATTGTGGTGGCTTCCAATTCTTCAGTTTGATACGCAATTAAATAGTTCGTCTGTTAAATACTTAGTTCAGGTGTTCATATTGTTTGATTGGTTTTCCATGTCTACTCTGTATTTTCAGGATGCTGTTTCTCTTGCACGCACAGAAGAGGAGCCTGAGGCAGCTGCTCGGAAGTTAACAGAAGTAGCATTTTCCCGTGGGAGTGCTGACAACATTACATGCATTGTGGTTCGCTTCCATCATGACAAAAAAGACCTAGCTAAACCTGGCAAAGCAGAATCAGCTAGTGCTGAGCATGAGTAGAAGCTGTGTGAAAAGTACATATGCATGTGTTGGTTTTATTCGCATCAAATGGAATGAACTGAAATCGTCACATGCATGATGGCCCAATTTCAATGTCAGCAAGCGATTTGTTTATTCATTAGTTTTCTTATGTAAGTCACTATTGTATTGGGATTTTTGAGTCTTGTTCTTTTCAAAACTGATTTCAGCTTGTGTCCGTATATATTTCCGGTTTTGTTTGTAGAGGCATAAAGATGGTATTTTTGTTCTGATCTAATAAATGCAATATGCATTATTTTCAATCATGCTGCTACGTTAGGGATTTTTTAGGATAAAAGTATATTAAAAAAAGTAAAATTGATTTTTGTATAAATTAAAATTTGTTAGTTTTTTCATACGAAGATTTAACTGATTTCTTATCACAGTTATCCAATCATACCGTAGTTAGAAGTCGATTTTTATCACTTTGGTCCTTTCGATTATATTTATCGAATTAGCCAGTGATTAATTCGACATTGGTAGTCCTTTCTATCCACTATGTAGTTCAGTTTGACTAGTGTGTTAACTTAATAGTAGAGGTATTTTCATATGGGTAAAGACTTCAGATTTATCAATTACTATTCATTTATAATTTTATAACATTATAATTATGTTACTATATTAATTTATAATTTATATTTAGCTTGATCTTTTATAATTTACCTACAATGAAATTTTTATTTTTTGTTGCTAATGAACATTGTTGTATTTTATCAAAATTAAAATTTAAGAAATATCCGATTTAGACTTTTTAGTGTATTTAAAATTATAAAATGGTTTATTCATATATGTTTTCAGTATTAAAAAGTTACTATACTTATTATGAAAATATATTGTTATTTTTAAAAGTTTTTACATCTACTTTCTTTTAATTAAATTGTAATTATTGATAAATATTTGTCATGCATCTTTGTTGTACTTTATTTTTGAAACAAATTTATGTCATGGTCAATCTAGTGGGTTATTGTATGACATGTCTTCTAATAGATTATATTGTGTGAAATATTTAGATGTTTATCATTATTGAAAATCTTGATGATGAAATATATGGATTAGATATGTTATTTGTCTATGTGAAATTGATGTTCAAATTGATGAGAACCAATTTCACGACAAATATATTTAACCTTGAAATATATTATTTGTAATTAGTGATATTTTGTTGATCTTATATGGTGACGCGTTTATGTGTATTATAATAATTAAAAGCAATGTTTAAATAAGAGTAAAAAGAGATAAGTAAACAAAGATTTCTTTACATCTAGTCCGTTCAAGCAACCCGTTCAAGAGTTTTTCACTAAGTATTTTTCACCTTTTCATACATAAGTATTTTACACCTCCTATTCTTACACCTGCAGTATTCTTACACCTATGCAAGTCACACATTATTCTTACACCTCTACAAGTCACCAAGTAATCTTACACATTTGTAGGTCACCTACCTCTCCAGGTACACCAAATATTCTCTGCCTCTTCGGAATTCAGTCCTAATCCCCCCCTAAGATCAATACATTTTAATAATGATTTTTTTTTATTGAAAGAACATTGAAAACTCACATGAAGTATAGTTCACAACCCGATGTCACAAGTCGCTCTACAGTAGCTAATATGAATGTATATGCACAAATCTTAATACACAATTGTGAAAGCATTTTTGTACAATTTTGAATATTTGTTTGTGTTTTTATTGTTGTGTTCATCACCTTCAAGGTTTTTATATAGTCTTAAGAATACAACCATTGAAGCTTTGCATTCTTCACTCTTCCATATAATTGTTAGACGTTTAATATAGAAATATTTGCTTATGATTGATCTTTGTGTGTCTTGAACTTTAAGGAATTTCAAATACTTTCCTTATATTTTTCAAATATGAACACTGAATACTTTTATATTTGCATTAATCTACCATGTCATTCTTCTCCTTCAATGAATTAGATGTTCGAAATGGAAATTTCTGTTCTGATGCAATCTATATGATCCTGAGTTAATATAAACATTTCAATTTTTTTTAATTGTATTTAATTTGAACATTAAAGCTTGAATCAATTAATGCACTTGGATATTTCCCTTTTTGTACTATTCATCATCTTCCATGTATTAGACGTTCAAAATAGAAATATTGAATATCAACTTTATTTGCGTCTTTAAGTTCCTCTAACAATTTTCTGAAAACAATACCAATATTAGTGAACATTATAATTAACAAAATAAATCATGAATATCACTACACCAATAAATTATCTAAACTTTCTAAATTATCAAAACTTTCTTTTCTCAACTGAATGCTTTTTCCAAGTCTTTTTAAGTTAATATAAATTTTGAACTTTTTCAGTAATTGTTGGAGATCTCACATCGACTAGAGCCTTTCATTGTATATAAGTGGGTGCAAACCTCAACCCTATGAGCCGGTTTTATGGGGTTGAGTTAGGCTTAAAGTCCACTTCGTAATAGTAATCACATTTAACCTGCATATGTTTTGCTAACTATATTTCAAAAAGCTCTTTTATATACAAAATATTTATGCTCAATTTTTCAAAGACTTTTACATTAAAACTATTTATTCAAAATTTTCTCACTACAGTTTTAAACTTAGTTCTAATAGCACAACTATATTAGAAAATGTTTATGATTAATATGAAAAGTGTTTTTCATTCATGAAATCATTTAATGTATTTGAAATTTTTAAATTTCTCTATGTTATGTTCTCATATATGAAATCTTTCTAAAATCATTTATCTTATTTAAAAATAATGTTTTCTATGATTTATAAATATTAAATAAGATTTAGAAACATTTTTTTTTATCATCAATAAGAATTAAATAACAAGAATCACTTAAGGGGTGATTCAACCCTTGTACAAACCTATATAATATATTCCACATTCACTGAACTTCCAAACCAACAAAAAGCAAGAACAAAGAATCTACCGCTATAAGACCCGTACAAACTCAAAGCAAGCTCAGAGCAAACTTATTACAGCCATAACAAGGGGCAAGATATAACACCTGACCTTATCCACCAACCCAACTACCAACCCAACAGCCCACAAGGACCAACAACTTACAGAATAAAGATTTAGAAACATAAGAATAATGTCATAAAATATTCTAAGAATGTAATGATTAAGTATGTACACTTTGTTGATGCAGTAGTTCGTATAACGACTAAAAAATAATGGTATAGTATGATATGTGTAATATTTAGATATCGTAAGATGACTTAAGTGCTTTGATATCATATGCTTTGTGATATCTAAGAGGATCGTCTGATAAGAAATGTATGATTTATCCATGAGCACTAAGGTTGTTTGATAAGATCTTAATGAATTTGTCTAACGTAGTTGTCTGATGTGAGCTTCTTATGTATATTGTCTTATATGTTTATGTGAGATATCTGTCGCGTATTCTTTTCTTTACATTAATGTTCTTCTTTAGATGTTATCTTTATAGGATCTTAGAAAAGTTTTCAGCATTGAGACCAAGATTGGATCGTTTAATGGTCTTCTACTGTTGGATTGTTTACTCTGCTATTACTTGACTCTTTTCATTGTGAGAGATCTTCTAGTGAATCTTACTCATATTCTTTAATATTTTTGTCTAATCTTAAGTAAACTTTATTATACCATAATAAATCTTATATTATTTGTTATCATTAAAACATATAAAATTTATATAAGATTGTCTACTGGGTGATAAATAGTTTAGTGTCTAAACACTCTCACTTTTTTTTAGAAAACATTAATTGCAACTCCAAAAAAGCTTCATGACTCTTCAAAGAACTTGAATCCTTCCTCCTAAACCTAAATCAAACTATACCTTAGTCTTACAGACACCTTGCACAACCTACAAATAAACCCTAACTCATCAACAACACCTATTAGAAGTTATTCTTCTTGTTCTAATTTTTTTGTGAACTTATAAGAATGATATATCTATCCTCTTCAAACCTTCCCAAAAAGGTTTATCACAATATAAACCTTAGACAATATATTATTCTTTTATATAGAAGATTATATTACCTTTAAACTGTAACGTTCTAATTCAAATGTATATTTTATTATTAGAAAATGTCTTATTTTACTTTTTATTCCTTGAAACTTAATTTTATTTATTATCATTAAAACATAGAGTGAAAGTTATTTAGTGTGCTTAGACTTAAATCTTAATCTTAGAATTATTTTCTCATGTAAATTTCTTAAGTAACAAATATCTTTTACCTTTTTATAAGTTTGTTTAGTTTGTTGTTTAATGGGTTTGATTTGATCCATCATGCATTTACTATTTTTTTAAGTATGATGCATATGATTGATGTGATATACCTTCTAATTTGGTTAGTTTCAGAGATAACATATTAATGCTAGTGGATACTTGTTTTAATTAAAAAAAGCACTTATCACTCTTTTTTTTTTATAATTCAAAGATATTTTATGTTTATATATATATTGAAGATATTTATTTAGAAAGAATATTGTATTAGATTTTTTAGGTACGAAAATCCGTGAGACTAGTAATAACTTACTTACTTCCGTAAATGAGTCTAATCTTTGAGTCACTCAAAATAACTCTTTACGGATAAAAATAATCAACACTTTAGTAAAATTTAAAAATATTGAACATGCTTGACTTGTTTTTATACTATATTATACTATATATATTATTATTTTTATTTGGTATCATGATAATTTCAGTATTTATTTAATAGTTTAGTTAATTTTTTTTATCACTATTTTGTTTATAACAATTAAAGTATACACTATTTTATTGGTATTTATACAAAACTTTTCAAAATTTTACAACTTCTCAATATATATATATATATATATATAT
>Ga0123341_1002905_pt1 | contig 14415 bp, 6 predicted proteins | sample Turbeapinknodule_FD_89959 | JGI IMG/M metagenome (GOLD analysis project Ga0123341, IMG submission 89959) | Root nodule microbial communities of legume samples collected from Mexico - Turtle bean Mexico pink nodule | ecosystem: Host-associated > Plants > Roots > Nodule | place: Mexico: Nepantla... | reverse complement strand
TAAACGATTTCCCCTTCACGATGTCATGCACGTAATGGGTTAAGAGAGTCACCAATCACTGACCGGTTTACTAACTCCCTCAGGCCACTCTCGTGCACGATTCTACCGGCGAGCAGCTTCTCTTTCTCTGAGGTATGATCATGCGAGGTCCATGCGTAACGCTCTCGCTGGGAATCTCAGTCCCAGTTTAACTGCGTGTAACACGAAACCCCGATGACCATGCACCCGTTGACTGATCGGTGCTCTATTGCTTCTCGTGTTCTCCCCCCAGGTGTTTATCTTGGAACTGATCTGTCGGTGGCCACTCGGTTACTGACCACCGATCACCGTTCTGGGTGATCTCCTCCCTGATCTCTCTGCCACCTGATCCACGTGTCACCCTGCGAGTGGTCCACGTGGTTACCTGCTGCTGATGTTATCGACTACCGATGACCGATCGGATCACTTTGTGTGAGCAGTTCCTCAAATTTATACCACCCACTACATCGGGGAAAGGAAATGCAATTAATTTGTCTTGGCTTAACAACACTTTTTGGGAACTGTCACATCATGCAATTGATGATGTTATTGATCAACATGCTCGAACCCACATATTAACACTTGGGAGCCTATTGATGCCTGATTCTTCAAGTAGTAAGGTACATTTAATGTATCTATAATTGTTGGCTAACTTGAACAACGTTAGGAATTATAGTTGGGGGTCAGCTGTATTGGCTTCTTTGTATCGTGCGCTCGATCACGAAATAGACTTTAATCAAGATAATATTGGAGGTTGCACGCTGCTTTTACAGTGTTGGGCATGGGAATGCCTAACATGCATTTCTCCACAACTTCAACCATTGACCGATGAAGAAGTTCAACAAGGGGTTCGTTTCCCACTCGGGAAAAGGTATGCTATTTTTTTATTAATTTTCAAGATAAGAAAACAAAGTTCTTAATATTCCTTTGCTTATATTAGGTGGACTCGGAGGATGCATAAGACGCACACAAGAGGAACCACTGTTCCTCAAATACGAGTAATGTTTGATGGCATTAAAGCTAAAGAGGTTGTAACAGATATATAAACTAACATATCATTTTAACTGAAAATTTCATATTACTGATCTTTTATTTATAGTTTCTTTGGACTCCATATCGAGTGGATTATGTTTGGCGCTTGATCACTATTGAGGTTTCCCCAATTGCACGAGCGATAATTCCTCTCATATGTTTCGCAACGGTTGAATTTCATCATGTTGATAGGGTTATGCGTCAATTTGGATTTCGACAGAGTATGTTGGGTCTATTAGTGTCTAAGTTCAAGAGGGGAGGGGTGAATTGAAGTTATAAAATTTTCACAAACACAAACTAGTTTACAGTATATCAGAGGAAAAAGAACATATTGGTTTTAAAAGAAAAAGATTGATTCTTCAAAACACTTTAACACAATCAAAACTTATTCAGTTTAGGATTGAGATCAAACAAAGAAATCTAACAAAATCAGATTGGTTAACTTTTAACAACTTGTAGAACACAGAATATACCAAAAGAACAATCAAGTTTATTAAACACAAAGCTTCAAAGAGAATGAATCTTTATTAAAGATTTAATGAAGAAAACTGTTCGTCCTTAAGCCAATTACAAACTTACATTCAAATGCTTTATTTATGATTAGAGAACTTTTTCCAGATCAAGAATAACAGTTTTTATTAAGCCCAAAATTAACAGGTTTAATTTCAAATGAACAGATTATGTTCTTGACAGATTAACCAAAAACCATAAACGAATGCAAGGATGAGAAGATCAATACAAACACACTTTGTACTGGTTCACCCATAATGAGCTACATCCAGTTTCACCTTACTCCAAGGTGGAATCCACTAAAAACAATTGCAATCAATTACAATACTCAGCAGTTCTTGAACCCTACAAGAACCATACAACCAAAGCTGAAAAACTCTATTTCAGCACACCTTGCACTCTAAGAAACCCTATCAAGAGTGACTAACACTTACACCATTTACAAGAAAGAGTAAAGGAAGGATAACACCTGAAAGGAAGATGCAAGAACATAAACCAGTTGTCCCTATTGCAGCAAAAACAGTGCCAGCACCTTCACCAAGATCAAGGTTCTCCTAAAACAAGCACATTTGAATAACATTTTGGAAAACCATTCAAAAATTCTTTTCAATCCTTCTTCTCACACAGAAAATGTTTAAACTCTGTTAAAACCGTGATTTCTCAACAACATTTCATGTGAGAAAGACCTTTCAATTTATAGAAAACAGTTTCTAACAGCTTTTCAAAAAACAGTTAAAAAGTTGTTATAAAAACAACAGGTTGATTTAAAAACAAATAGATTGTTTTTCAGGAAATCTGTCAGCTCAACTTAACTGAAAAAACTAACTGAACTGCATTTTTGGTGCCCTAACCAACTTTCGAAAAGCCTTTCAACATAACAAAATTAAACCTATTCTTTTACAGAGAAACAGATTTATTTTAGAGTAGTATCCTGATTTTTGAGAAAACTCTAAAAAACTTTTTGAAAATTAGTTGATCACTTTATGTGCTTGATCTTACTACCTTTATTAGGCATCTAGGATAGGTCATGTAGCAAAAGTCAACCTAAAACACACACTAGCCTAAAAAACAAGATCATCTAAAACACATTACAATCTTCAAAGAAAACTAGCTATTTTCTACATCAAACACACACTAAGACTAGGTAGGGAAGAAGCTTCATCCATCTTCAACAGAGTATTCCAAGTGACCCATTCAACCTTGATCAACTTCACAAAGAGGATATGAGAGGATGAGCTGATTGATACTGGCCACAATATCATGTGGCATGGATACCTATGTGGAATGACCGTCATAATCGTCTAATTAAGGGAAATCAATTTAACGGAAATGGTCATTTGCATAACAAGTCAACATACATGCAATAGTATATTAACCATATTATCCGCTACATCTCGCCTATAGAGTCATCGTCCGATGACGATGTAAGTTCAATTACAAAATTATTTATTATTCTTCATTCACTCATCCAAAATTAACACATATTTTCAAAACAGTATGATATGCCACATGAGACTACACAACCTCACTATCAACATCATGTTGGGTCTTCTTCTCAAGTTGAATCGTTTCAACAACATAATGAAGTTGAAGGCACTGACGATGACATTCCCCTCACCCCCTCCTACCCTTCCATCTGAACAACAACGACCACGAAGAAAACCACCATGTGGCACAGGTCCACATAAATGACAACTTTTTCTATATTTCTATTTTATAATCATGTATAAATTGTACTTATTTAGCATTTTATAAATATTATTTAAACGCTATCCTATTTATTTATAATTGTATCAACTATAAACACTATTTCACGAACATAATTTCAATTTTTTAAAAACAACAAAAGTATTTTAATTTTAACATTATTTAAAAAGTACTAAATATTTTACATTTATTACACAACCTATTTTTAATCCAACTTAATTTTGGGTAACTTTGTTTCTTGTGAAAACAAAATTTAGTTTTAATTTTAATATTATTTATTTATAAAATACAAATTTTCACAGTATTCTTATTCATTTCATGTAATTTTAAACAATTTAAAAATTATTATTATATAATTTTTTTAATTTTAAAAAAAATATTAATTATTTTAAAAAAATTAACTGAACTTGCCAACCGAATTTGTAACTTTAATTGAGAGAAATTGTCAATCAAATGTCTTATTTAAACTAAAGTTGTCAATCCAGTTGAAAACTTTAATTAAAAACTAAGAAACGAGAGGATTAATAAATTTAATTTATGAGGCATACACCATTAACAATTTTGACAAAAAAATATCTATTCCTGTAATTTTTTCTGCATTTTCCCATTTACGTAAATGTAAAAAAAACTGCACCACTTTAGTGAAATTCCCGTAATTAGGAGTATCAAAATATTTTAATTCTTAGGAATCCAGTGTTAAGATTTCATAACATAAGGGAAAAACTACATCTAAACTAATCATTAAATAAAAATAATAAATTATAAAAATACCTTTGATCTCATAAGAATTCAATACCAAACTGCCAACACCTCCATGTCGGCAATTGTAAAAAAGTTGGCATGGTCTGTTGTTCAAAGAACGACCTACTTTTCAGACCAAATTGCTGTGGAAATGGCTTATGCTGTGTTTGCCACAATTCTATATATGTTTCTTGTAATTTATGTTTTATAACACGTATGGCTCTTTTGAATGATAGCTCAATCATAGCCAATTACAAGTGTAGTGGTTAGCTTAGCCTTAATTTGACTATTAGCTTTAAAGCAAGTCTCTTTCCTCTCAGAATAAATACTTGATTAGTGACTAACGGTTGTGGATCCTGACAGACTCCATAAAATTACCACCAAAAGTGCTTCCAATTTAACCCTATAACTTTTCTAAATTTACTAACATTAATATATTAATATATGCCACAACGTACCCCAAAAACAGCTGATATGCTGCTGAGGAAACACACAATAATTGAAGTCAATCTAATTTTTGTGCCACTCAGAGATAATATAATATGATAACTATACAGCATATTCCGAAATCACAGTAAATCTGATTAGATATCATGGTAGTAAAGGATGTTAGTCAAAATTTAGAGATCAGGTAAAAGAATTGAAATCAAAATCAAAACATACACATACATATATATGGTCTTGATCAAGAGGTCCAAACAATAACAATAATATCATGAACCACTTTTGTCAAATAGAAGAAGAAAACATGTTGTAAGCAGAAAAAGAAGATGAAACAGTGAGTGAGAGAGTTACTGAGAAAATCTCCTAAGGTGAATTCTTTAGTGTCAACCCACTTCTGGTAATTGACATTAGACTTCTCAGTGTTGTCAAACCTTAAAGAGTCTCCCACTGTGTGATTCTTGTAAGCATGAGCAGATCCTGAGAGGCGGAAGAAAAGGAGAAGACAAGAGAGAATTGATTACATAGGATGAAAAGAGCTTCTTCCTCTTCCCTGTTTCATTCTTCTTGGGGTTTGTGAAGGTGTTGGAAGCATAGTAAAACTGGCCTTTTATTACTAGGTGGCTTGAGAGAAATGAAATGTGGGATTCTTGTGCTGCCAACTATGGACTTACTATGAACCTCTCCCTTTCTGCTTAATTACTAAAATAGTCACTACTCCATGCCAATAATTTGTCAGACAAGTTTAGTTCTTTTCTTTACATTTTCTTTTTCAGTTACATTTATTAACAGGATATCATCTGCTTCAACGTCAGAAACTAATATTTTAAATCTATGAATTAATTCAATTTGATTTTTTATGATGAGTTACAAAGTGAACCAACAAAACAAAGGTATGTTTCTCTTCGGACAACTATGTGAACAACAATACTTTCATATTTACATTTTTTACTTGTGACAACAGCAATACTTTCATATTTGCATTTTTTACTTTCTCCATTCCATTCATGGTTCCTTTTCAATATTGATACTAATACACTGACTTTGTTAAAATGGTGAAGCTTTATTAAACAGACTGCCTGAGTTATCAATTTCACATACAGAGAACGAAATTGAAATCTTCAATTTTCACCTTTTCTCCCGATTGTTGGGCCTTCTGGATCTTTTTCTTTTTTCTGCTCTAACATGTTGCAAGTGCTATATGGATACAACAGGTACTCAAAGGAGCTTTGCAGAGGAGTTATGATAAATACAAGCCCAATTCACTGGAAGAGCTAGTTGTTCACAAGAAAAAGGTAAAGAATCTGATTCCTAAGAGGTCTTAATTTTGGTAGTGATGTGAATATCATCCCATTTTCTCCATTTTTGTGGCATTTGCAGGTTGAAGATGTTAAGACGTGGTTTGAAGAGAGGTTGAAACCTTCGAAGGTAAATCTAGGAGTAGGGCTGTAAGATTATAATTAAGTTTATTGACTTATGACTGTTCTCTTGTTTTTCTCGCACTGGAATGCTTAGCTTCATAGAGATTGTTATTCTTGTAAATGTGCTAAACAAGTTTTTAGAATGTGGTAATGATAAATTAATGTTGAATTGTCAATATGTTTAGAATGTTTGAAAGTTTGACCTGGTATAAAAATAGAACCTCGTCATCTTTTTGTTGTTGGTTGTTTTGAGTCTTCTAAATTCTTCCTCATACGTATATAATTCCTAATTTTACATTTCTATGAAACTTTCTTGTACTAGGTTATACTCCAAGTTACTATAAATTGTCCTCTCTGAACTTTATATATGCATTTTGTTGATTTTATTCTATTAATATAGTGATTTCCTTTTTCTTTGTTTTCTTTATGGCAAATTTACAGGGTGTTTACAATAATAATGTTCTCCTCATCAGTGGTCAGGCTGGAGTTGGAAAATCTGTATGTAGCTCTACCATCCTCATTTAGCCTCTTTAGCATACTGGCTCAGCCATTCAGGACAATTTGGAAATGTTAATTTTTGGAGCTTCAGGCTTCTATAGCTTGGTGTTAAAATCATCTCTTCTATCTATTACTAAATAGCACTCCACTTTACACTGATATGAAGAACCTTATTTTAATGTACTTTGATAGAAATACCACGTAGATATTTAAGCATTTCTTCTTTTCATTATGCAGGCTGCTATTCATGTACTTGCATCTCATCTGGGAGCAATAGTTTATAGGTGGAACACACCTACACCTGTAATTCGGCAGGAGCATCTCTATAATTCTGGCACAGGTAGGTTCAGCAACTATGTTTTGATGAGAAACTCATGATTTTAATTCACTTTAGCCTCTCTTGTTAAACATCTATTTTTCAGTGAAATTATTAGTGTCCTTGAGGATGTATTGTTAAATTACAATGTGCATTGAGTTTACATTCCAATCGGAGAATACGGGCTATTTGGGGTTGGTGGGATTTTAATGATTGAAATTTGTGACTTACTGCTTGTGACCTTTTTTTTCTTACTTTTTTTTTCCTTTTAAATTTTTTGATTCACGCTAGGAACTCAATACACATCCAAGTTAGATGAATTTGAAAGTTGGATTATTGCTAATTTCCTATAAGGGGAGTCAAAGCCTCCCATCATACTTTTAATAGACGATCTTCCCATGACTAATGGCAAATCTACTTTTGGAAGACTTAAAAATTGCTTGCAATTTTTGGTGAAACCAACTCAAATACCCACAACAATATTGTTAAGTGACTATGGAAATGCTGACTCAGTAGATTATAATGCTCGTTGCCTGGAAGATTTGAAGTTATCTCTAGAGAGTTCTGGGGCTTGTAAGGTTACATCCTTGAAGAATTATCTTCTGGTTTTTAATGCATGTTATAAGAGAATATATATATATATATATGTTAAATTTAGTTTGGGAAACTTTCAGGTTGCTTTCATTCCAATTACAGCGAATTCTATGAAGAAGATTCTCTTTAGAATATGCCAAGTGGAGCAGTGCGATGTGACTGTTGAGTATACTGATCTAATAGCAAAAATAAGGGGAGGTGACATATCACTTCTTTATAATTTTTTATACTAGAGAAGACAGTTCAAAAGAATATTAGTTGTATGTTGAATTATATAATAGATTTGACTATTTTTAACTTGTTTTCAGTAGTTTTCGTTGTCTAATATGATTTATTTTTAATTTATGTAGAACTCTTTCTTAAACTATGCATTTGAAGTTCATTTTTATTTAGTTTGATTGAATTTTGAGTATTTATAAGCACGTTTGAATTTTTTTTATAAACAAGTCAAAATATCATTTTAACATGAATAATACATATAAAAATAGTCATCGAAAATATTTAACCACCAAAATTATTTTGTCGCTTTAAGGGTTTCCATTTAGTCACTGAATTAGCCACCACAAGTTTTTTTTAATTAATTATTTTAATCCATTAGTGACCGATAATGGTGGTCGGTATCAGCGATCGAAAATGGTGGTCACTATCAGCCACCAATTTTTTATAAAAATTTGGTCACTAATTTAGTTTTTGAATCATGGTGACCAAATTTTCTATGACGAAATAGAGACCGAAATTTCAATCGCAAATTTGTGACCAATTTATAATTCGATCGTTAAATGTTATGGGACTAGGATTTTCGCTTTCATCTTTTTTTGGTGACCATTTCGGTCGCAAATATGTTTAGCGACCGATTATAGTGCTTTTAGCGACCAAATTTGGTAGTCGCTAAAAGTTATTTTTTTGTAGTGTAAGTGGATTGAAGTTTCTGTAAAAAAAAAAGTCAAATCACTTTTGGGAAAAAAATTATAAAACAAACAAGTGCATAAAAAGAATTCATTCTAGAATATTTTTTGTTTTGAAATCTATTATGATGCTATTCTTAGGTTTCATATTTGAGTCTCTTATCTTGTTATTAGATCATTAACAAGTTCATTAGAGTTAGGTTTCTATTACTTGTTGAGTTTCAATTCTTTTTTATTCAAATCCCTTAGATTTCTTCTTTTCCAGTTTTTGTGAAATTTTGTCTCTGTGTTTTAGAATTTATTGTGTGTTTTATTTTGGTAAAAAAATCTGAAAAAAATCACATAACTATGTTGGGATGTTCATGGTATCCGGTTAAAAAATAAAGTCCAAAAACAAAATAGAAAAAAAGTTATAAAGAGTAAAACTCAAGACGTTTTCAGCTCAAAAAAATAGTTTCATTGTGGTGTTGCTCTCGATATAAAATTTATTGTACCTTATTCCTCGGGCTTTTTAACATGACTTTTTTACCACAACTTACTTGACATGATGCGAAGTTGGGATAAAAGTTTGGGATTCAAATTCATTATAATATTTCCCCAGTAAATTTTAATGCTAAAAAACAGTTTCAAATTCTGAATACTGGTGTTGCAGTGTTTGATTTATTTCTCTTATAACACACATCCGTTTGACCTAAAATTTGTTTCATTTGATCAAATATTGTGTTGAGATTCTCACATAAAAAGTTCATACACAATTTTTATGGATGAAGTTTCACAAATTTTGGAAGTTTCAGTGTCTGTTTCATTCTAGACTCTTTTTTTCTAAAATTTATTCTAGTGTTATTCTTAGGTTTCCTATTTGAGTGCTCACTGTTTTTGTTAGCTTTAATTGTTGATTTGTGTCTTAAAATACTCACTAAAGTTGTCATAATAATTCCATTTGAATTTAAAAATTATTTTTAATTGAGCTTTTCTTGATTTCTAATTGTTGGCCACCTAAGGTGAATTTCATCTTGTTTGGAATTGTGGTTTAGAAGTTGTGAAAGTTAATTTCTATTTGATGATTCCTTGTTAAATACTTGCAAACAACGTATAAAATTGGAAAGGGCAGCAATTGAAGATTGAGAATCAAGACCATAGAAAGTGAAGTAAGAATTGACAACTTGAAGAAAATAAAGAAAATCATTAAAAAATTGTAGTAATAGTAGCATTTTATTGCAGAACCTTTTTGTTCAAGATTATTTTCTTTGCTTATTTTGCTTACATTAGCTGGTTGGGAAAAGGCCTCCAAAGCAATTCCATTAAAAAACATTGTAATATTCAAATTCGTTCATTAGTAGGGGAAAGTGTGTTAAGTGGCTCAAAGTCTCACTTGCACTTTCACATAGAACACATCTAGTTTACTTTCTCATTTTTTGTTTTTCTTTAATTCATTTTTATTTAATTTCTTGCTTTCTTTTATTCTTTAAAGTCTCTGTGATACCTAGGTGATTGCTATCCATTTGTAGTTGATCTTCTTTTGATTAGGACGCCTTGCACACACCCCATTTAGGAAATAAAATTATTTTGAAGTTTCTCTTAAGAGAAATTTGTTAAGACTAACAGAGGTAAGCTTTGGCTAAGGAAAGACATAATATTTCAGTAGACCTAGTGACTCACCACTCTTCCTTGGGAGCGAACTTGGAGAAAGTTTGACTTGTTGACCTTGATTGGAACTTCACCAAATCTAAAACCTATTTGAGAAAATACCTGTATCACTCTTGTGAAAACCATTTCTTTTTAATTTCAAAATAGGTGATCATAACCATGCATCTAGTGTTCAAGGAAGTAATAGGGAACAAGAAGAGCGTTATGGGTGGAGAGAAGAACTTAGTTTTTTTTAAAAAAAAATTAGAAAATTAAATAGAGAAGACAAATAGAAAATTTGATGATTTTGGAAATGAAATTAAAAAAAGATATGAAGGACTTGTTCACCCAAATGGTTTTCAACCAAAATAAGGGCAAGGGGCCGAAAGAAGAAGAACCTAGGCGTAGAAGAAATCTTGACTTTGATGAACACTCTGAGAGGGAGAATTTGTATCAGCTCCACAGACTTCAACAAAGAGATAAAACTGTAGAAGAATACAGGCAAAACATGGAGTTACTTGTGTTGAGGGCAGGAATAAGGGAAGAGCCTAGAAAAACCATTGACAGATTTTATAGTGGTCTAAACCTAGAAATTTGTGATAGGTTTAAATTTTTACCTTTTGATGAATTGAATAATTTGGTTCATTTTTGTGTTAGGGTAGAACAACAACTCAATATAAGGTATGCTTTTAAGGAAGATTATCCTAACGCACCCTAATCCATAAGAGAGTTTATGAGGTAGGGTTATCCTTCCAAATCCAAGTATAAAAGGCTACGAGAGGAAGAAAGAAAAAGAAAAATAGAAAAGTCTATGACTAGAGATGAACTAGATATTAATAACATTTTACCTTCTATGAACAAAACCTTGTGAGGAAGTGCATAAAGAAAAATTTGCGTCTAGAGCTAGATATAGATATAGATTGTTCCTCCATATAAAAGACAAATGAAGGTTTGATTGAAAAAGAAGAAGAATTGGAAATCAAAAAGAAAGAAGAGTCTCTTATGACACCCCCTACAAACATAGCCAAGAAAGAATCCTTAAAGGGGGATTTCAATACTTTGAACTCTTCTTTTTAATTAGATAATGCTAATTCTTCTTTACAAAAATCTCAAAAACAACAATTTGTGATGTTGTTTACTAGTTTAGGCAAAGAACAACACAAAGTGAACAAAAATATTTTTGAAAAGAACCCTATTATTAAAAAAAATTATAAAAATAAAGGGCCTTATTTTTGTTCTATTTTCTTTTTCTTTAATGTTCTTTTAAAGAAACTTGTTTCATGTTTGTTTGATGTTTATTGTAGATGGATATTTGATCCTGGAGAAAAATAAAAAATAAACATAAGTTGTTGTCATTGAACTTCATTCAGGATATGAGGACAAATCCTTCTCAAGAAGGGGAGAATGATGAAAATCCATCTAGCCTCGAAACATTTGGCTAAGAAGATTAAAAGCAAAAAATGGAGCTCAGAAGACTCTCATCTTAGGTAGAATTAATTGTTGTATGCTCTTCCATTTTTCTCTAGTTTTACAAACATTGTACATAGTAGTGTAATCTTTATTTTGGACTTGATTAGATCATTTTCTTGGGCCATGTTTTGGGCTAATTTTCATTGGTCATGTATTGGACCAATTAGAGTAAAGTGTAAATAGAAAAAGAAAGAGTCTCGCTAGAGTTACAATTTGACCTCCTTGGACCCAATGCAACTCTAGACTAGGATGCACAAATAAATTAGTAGAGTACAAATAGAAAGCATGAAGTGACAATGAAGGCATGAAGGTTCATATGTCATCCACTCAATAAAGAGGATTCCCACCAATGCCGAAAGGTCATTTGTCTTAATGAGAATGAAGATGATTTCCTCCAATTAGAGGAGGACACTTGTCAACCTCTAATTTGAGAGGATTTTCTCTAATTATGTGGAAAACTTAAAATTAAGAATTTTGTAGCCATAAAATTCAAAATATAAAACTACTTTTAAATTACATTTTTTAAGTTTTTCAAAATGAAAGAAAAATAAAAAAATTATAAAAATATAAATTTTATAAGGTTTTATAATTGCAGCAAAACTTCTAAAAATTTTAAAATTTTAATATTACTAACTAAAAAATAATACGATGAAGCTCATTCAAAGTAGGATAAAATATAATTGTTTTAATAAGAGTATTACATTATATGTAGTGCTAAATTCAAGTTTGGAAAGACAACTGATAATAGGGTTTATTAATTAAGAAATTATTTTATAGTAATTGATTATTAAAATGATATTTATACGTTAAACATGGATCATCAAGTTTATTTTACACACGTTTGAGAGATAAGTTGAAAAGAGTGTGATGTTGTGTATTTAAGTTGTTTATATATCAGTTGTTTTTAAAACTTTAAAAAAGACAAACAAGATAGATAGAGATGTTCTTTAAACAGATTTTTGTGATATAGCAGCCCTTTAGATTCTTGATGATATGCTCCATTAATTGCTATAAGACTTCATTCTTACTCATTAATTAAGGTAAAATATTTAAAAATCTTATTTTAATGTTGTGATTAAACTCATTTTATCCATGATTATGATGTAAAGTAAAATAATGAGTGGAGTTGAGAAGGAAAATAAAGTAGATTCTTAAGATTTGGTAGGTAGGTGTTATATTTGCAGAGTTGCAGACAGAAGAAAATGAAATAGAAATTAGAGTAAAGAAAGAAAGAATAGAATGAAGAAGGAAACTAAAAACCTTTGGGTTCAGTTTCCTTAAGAACTTGGGATTTCTGCGCCATAGCGAGGCAGTACTTGGCGATGTCTCTGAACTTGGGGACACTCCTAAGGTCCACCTTAGTTCCGTCCTTCAGGGTTATGATAACGTCACCCCACTCTCCGATGAAGCGTGGCACCACCTGCACGTCCTTTATCACGCTGTACCCGAAGTCGCTGCGGTCCTCACCCGTCAGCCCCGAGATCACCGTCACCCTCAGGTTGCTGAACCTGTACCGCAGGTACATGGCGCGTGACACTGCCGCTAGGGTTAGGGGGAGCCAGAAGAGCGTAAATCCCAGAACGAGGTTCGCCACGAGGTCGCCGTAGTGGGCCCCGCCGTCGAAGAATATGGTCTCGCCGGAGGCGGAGGAAGTGGTAGGGGTGGCGGCCGTGCGGGGATTATTGGTGGGGGAGGACACGTGGAGGCGCGTGAGTCGCCGGTGGGATTTGAAGAAGAATGTGGAGAGGGGAGGGCAGGAGGGTTGGTTGTTGACGGTGGCGGAGGCAGCGGTTGTGGCGGCGATGGGTGGCGAGAGGATGGGTATGGAGGCCATGTGGGATGTGAGTGTAATTAATTATGTTATCCGTTTAGAAGGGAGGAGTTTTTGAGTGGCAGGTAATGAGTTTTTTGGTGGAAGAGGAGTGGGACCACTTTTTCCTAACCGGCCTTCATCTAGCCACGTGGCACATTGTTAACCACTGTTCTTACTTATGGGAGGCCCAATGCTATTAATGGGCTCTTCCAACCGATAACAATAGGGTTTTTTCTTCCTGCACCCCTACGTTTTTCTTCTTGCATCTCCATAATTTTCTAAATCCTAAAACTGGTCTTGACCTTTTATTTGAAAAAGGGCACTGTAGTTACCGAAAATCAGGATCTGGGAATGTGCTATGAATTCATCAATCTGGAACTGAATCAGTTTTTTTTTTTTTTTTCTGGATGAGGGGGTGTTCCAAAAGCAAATTTTGCATAAATTATTGATCTTTGGATTATAGAATCTGGAAGCCTAATTCTGTTACAGATTAGTGGATCCGGAATGCTCTTTTTTTAGTTATGGATTTCTGAATCCATAATGCATATTTTTGTTATCCATAATGCATATTTCTGTTACGAATTGGTGGATCTATAATGTTTTTTTTAATGATAGATTTTTGAATGTGAAATGCATATTTTGAATTACGGATTGGTGGATCCAAAATTTTACTGGAAGTACCAATCCGAAATGTTTTTGGATTCCATAATCCTGAATGCAAAAATATAAATAGAGTTCAAGTGCATTTTAGGATTTTTAAAAAATAATAGGAACAGTTTGGTCTTTACATAACACTGTAGGAATGCAGAAAGAATCTACCTAACAATAGTTTCACAAGCCCAATATTTCAAGCCCCGCGATGGTGGCTGTTCTCTTACACATATTCACAAATACAATAAATATATAATCTTCAAAATAATTTGTCAGCAATAGTCTTACTTTCTTTTCGACTGTGTTTGGATTGAGGAGAGGATTTGTGAGAAGAGGAGGGAGTGGATTTGTGAAGATTAGAGAGGATGTGTGAGGATATGTGAGATTGTTTGGATTGAGGGATGATAGAGTGGATTTGTGAAGATGGTTTATTGTAAGTTTACAAATTTATCCATGTTATTAAAAAATATTTAAATAATGAATTATGATTTTTTTTAATGTTTGAATTAATTAAATGTTTTTAATATATAATATTCATAATTATTTATATTTTTTAATAAAAAAATAGAAAATATTTTTGTGTTAAATTAAAATAAATTTATTAAATACATTAAAATTTATGAAAATAATATTTATTATTATATTCATTTGTTACTTTATATAATTATATAT
>Ga0123341_1002904_pt1 | contig 14416 bp, 11 predicted proteins | sample Turbeapinknodule_FD_89959 | JGI IMG/M metagenome (GOLD analysis project Ga0123341, IMG submission 89959) | Root nodule microbial communities of legume samples collected from Mexico - Turtle bean Mexico pink nodule | ecosystem: Host-associated > Plants > Roots > Nodule | place: Mexico: Nepantla... | reverse complement strand
CATATTGATAAATTTGTATTTTATTTTTTTAAATGTGATTTTAGTAATTCCTTATACATTAAGTTTAATATTTAGTGACAATCTTTTTACCAAAGTTGATAGAAAAATGAAGTTTACGTAGTGTTGGTTGTAGTGATTATAGTTGCTAAGTTAATTAATACAATGATACTTATCACATTAGGTTTATTCTCTTACTATTATTTTTTTTATGTATAATTTATTGTATAACTAAGCAACATTATTCTCAAACGATTACCATGATGACACGAGTGTTGGTTTTCCTTATACTTGGCAGTCATATCATATGCGAGTGTCGCAACAAGAAAACAACAGGGAAAAATATATATGAATGAAAAACAAAAACATGTCGGAAAGTAAAATTGGAGGTATATGAAAATGAGAAAAGAAGAAAAACTTAGGAATACGATTCTACTTTCTACTAGAACTGTGTAACTCGTGGTGGTGCAGTGTATACGGCTAGAGAGACAAAGAAAGTGAAGGAGGAGAGAGGGTGTTGAGTTCATTCCGTGTTGTGTTGAGTTTATCGTTTCCCTCTCAGACTTTGGACTCTGTTTCACTCCACACTCTACACTGCCCTATAACACCTCCACCGTCAGCGTTTTCATTAATCTTTTCACTCTCTCAAACCATTTTTTTAGTCTATTTAGTTCTTGGTTGGTGTGGGTCATTTTAGTTTTTTTGACTTTAAAGTCCCCTTCTTTTGCACCCTCAAAAACCGTCAAAAGGTGCTTTTATTTTTCTCTTCTTTTCTTGAACTGCACAATTATTGTTGTAACTATTGCTTACTCAAAGGGACTCTCTCCTAGTCTCACTCTATCGTTTTTTTGCTATTATTAGCCACACTCCATTTTTTCCCTTTACCTTCACTGTTAGGTAGCTCACTCTTTTTCTTCTTGTTTATTATGACTGTGTTTTTTTAACTTTTTTTTTCTGATTTGGGTTTTGATTTATTGATCCTTGCAGTTTGTTGTTGAGGGTCTCTGAAAGAAAGTTATGGCAGGAGGTGGAGGTGCTCCGGCGCCTAAGATAGATGACCCACAGCCACATCCACCGAAGGATCAGCTACCGAATGTTTCGTACTGCATTACGAGTCCTCCTCCATGGCGTGAGTTTTTGTTTTTGTTTTTCTGTAATCATAGATTCGGTTTCTGTGTGCTCTTGCTTTGAACCTGATTCCTCCTCTGTTATCTTTATCAACATGGTTTATTTATAAATATATATATATATTTAAAAGCATGCTTTGTGATTCTGACATTACTTGTTTGCGCATGCTTGCTTTTTAGCATTAAAGTGGCTTTCAGTAAATTCTTTCCTTTTAGGCGTTTCGATGAGAAGAAAAAAAATATTATTCTGGAAAATAGAACTTTTTCTTAAACCGATTGTAAGTTTATGTTCAACAAAGCTTATGAATGACTTCAAGGGGGAACCAGAAAAATATTGGCGTTTAATTCACGGTTTTGGTATAGGGACTTGGGTTCTGGTTTATGAAAGTGCAGCCAAAGGTGTTTTTACCTCTGACTAATTTGATTGGAACCAATTCAATGCCCTATTGGCTGGTCTCAAACTTGGATTTGATTGAAGTTCTTTTAAATTGAACCTCTTGTTTTTGCCCATTTGAGGCACTATTTTTATTCTACATTCGTATTGAGGCTATTCCCAGTTATTGCCAGATCCGGGTCCAAAATCTAATTCTTGCTTCTGCTGCAATAATTTTAAAAGTATTTAATCATAAATAATCCCTTTTTGTATAAAATAATATTTTTATTAATTTATTGAATTTTAGAACGTTCATGCAGTCAACATTCAACAACATCATTGAACAATGTGGATTTTATGGACAAATTAAATGATGTATTCTGAAATGACACGTAGTTGATTTTCTTAAAATATAAATGACTACTTCCTGGGCTTATGTTATTGATATGCCTAAATGTTGGTGCCATTCTGATGCAGCTGAGGCTATACTTCTTGGGTTTCAACATTATTTTGTGATGCTCGGTACAACTGTGCTTATTCCCACTGCTCTTGTTCCCCAGATGGGAGGTGGCAATGTAAGCTTTAACAAATTAAATATACTTAAAATAAACAATTGTAATTGTAAATGGAATAGTTTAAAAGGGTTGTCCTTGACGGACCATTTGATTGAAGTTGCACTATTCTCCTAGCAGAAATTATATTTATAAAAAAATAGAGAATTGATAGTCCATTTCTTGCAGGAGGAGAAGGCAAAAGTTATTCAAACTCTACTCTTTGTAGCTGGAATTAACACATTGCTGCAATCTCTGTTTGGAACTCGATTGCCTGCAGTAATTGGAGGGTCTTATACTTATGTTGCAACAACCATCTCTATTATTCTTGCTGGTCGTTTCAGTGATGAGCCAGATCCTGTAGAGGTCTTGTATCTGAAGTTTTTTTTATAAGTTCTGTGTGATTTATATACTTGCCAAACAAAGACTTCCACATGATTTGTAATCTGTATAGTTTTTAGCAAAAACTTATTCCAATGAGGGGTGGGTTAATCAATGCATTAGAAACTGTGTAAAGAGTAAAGTTGGGTTTAGTTCCTGGTGTGCTTGTGGTACCTTCAAATTTCAAGTAAACAATTTATATAGAAGAAAAAAAAGTGTTATTTTAATTCACGGAGCTGAATATGACATAGGATCCTGATGCTTATTTGATGGAGTTGTTTGATCACTATTTTGTTTTTTGGGTGTACATGAGCACTTTAATCACTTTCTTCCTCTGCCTTTTGACTTCATTTCTCTTCTTTTCAGAAATTCAAGAAGATAATGCGGGCAACCCAAGGTGCTCTTATTGTTGCTTCAACTCTTCAAATAGTACTAGGCTTTAGTGGCCTTTGGCGTAATGTTGCAAGGTTGGTTTCAAGTCCTTAGTAAGCGTCTGTGTTACATTAGTCTTCCTATATGGTAAAAAGTGTCTAAACAGAAATGTAATCTGGATTTAGGGTCGTCTTTGACATGAATACTTATTTGACAGTTGTTACTCTGAATTGAAATTTTGTTTGAAGTACAAATATATTGACATGCTTAACTTATATGTGTGACGGAATATGTATCAACAATGCAGTCCCCATGAACTAAAGACATCGAAATAACTTAATATTCCTGTAATTGAGTGTAATATTCCAAGTGATGTAAGTTTCCAATTTTTTTTTTCAGGTTCTTAAGTCCACTTTCAGCAGTTCGTTTGGTATCTCTTGTTGGTTTTGGGCTTTACGAGCTAGGCTTTCCTGGGGTAAGTACACATTTCAGTTGCTTGGGTTCAAAGGTAATATAAATGTTGATGTCTTGCTGGTGTGTAGGTTGCTAAATGTATAGAGATTGGACTGCCAGAGCTCATATTGCTAGTATTTGTTTCACAGGTACAGTTCTTTATAGTGTCAAAAACTCTTAGCATCATGATCTCAGTTCATTTTGAGCTCTTGCTTTCCTTACTTTTATGGCATGATAGCTTCTATGAATCTTTGTTAATAACAGTTATTGGTTTTCATGCAGTTTGTACCCCATGTTCTACATGCAGGAAAACATGTCTTCGAACGGTTCACTGTTTTATTTACAGTTGCAATTGTGTGGCTATATGCCTATCTGCTTACTGTTGGAGGGGCATACAATCATGCTGCCCCTAAAACTCAAACAACCTGTCGTACTGATCGTGCTGGTTTAATAGAAGCAGCCCCATGGTTAGTAGTGAAGTTTCATTGATTTTTTCGCTGGCAACTGGTTATTTAATTACCAAAAGGTCTGTAAATTGGGGTGTGGTTTTTCACTAACATTTTATGGCTACGTGATTGGTTCCCAAAATTTAATAATGCACCATCCACAGATGGGGTTTATTATGTGGATTTATTCTTGTGATTTCCATTTAATATAGTATATCTTATGAGTGGAGCCTTTTGGACTTCTGGTTAACTAGGGACATTCCTCTTAGTTGCAAAATCTGTGAATGATCACATCTGGAGTTTCAAATAAGAAGAACCTCAGGATGCTTTGACTTTGATTTAGAGTTATGATCACCTTCTTTATCTTCTTATTTTTTGCTAAATTTGTATTGACTTTTCTTCCCAAACCCATCTGTTGATATCAGTTCCAGGAGAAACTACTTCTATGTTGGGTTGTTGAGTGTGTTGAATTAGGAATTGTGTATCATTGTTTTTGAATAATTGTCACCTTTGTCCTTTTTGAGGAATCTACTCATGGGGAAGTATTCAACATGTTTTTTTGGGTTTGCAGGATAAGTGTTCCATATCCATTTCAATGGGGAGCCCCTACATTTGATGCAGGTGAAGCCTTTGCCATGATGATGGCATCCTTTGTTGCTCTTGTAGAGGTAATTTCTTTTTGTAGATATTTAAGTTGGAATGAGAAAAACTTTTGATTTATTAACTACTATCGTTCTTCTTGTGTTATAGATATTTATCCTATTAGCTTTTATCAAATCTAGTGGCTCAGCTTCATGGTTGATTATTTTTCTTTTCTTCTTTCTTAGAAGAAGCATATGGTACTAAAGTCGGGATTTTAACACTGAGAAATTTAATTAATAGTTTGGCATATTGCATATGCAGAAAATAGCTGATTTTGTTTTCTTGAGGGCAGTTAAAATTTGGGAACCATATTGATGCCAATAATCACTGAATGTATATAATAGCTTTATAAGAAAACCTTAGTAACTACATGAAAATTAATTGCGACATAAATTCGCAATATTGGGTTGGAGACTGGTTGGTATGTTAATGTATGCCTGGAAGAATTATAAAAGGTAATGGAAATAAAAGGAGGGAGGTATCTAGATTCTTTTTCTTAGTTTGTCAGTTATGTTCGACCAGTGCAATAATTTTGATCTTTTTATGCAAACGAATGAGCGAAATAGTAATGATTAATACATACTAAAATTTGGCCTTGCACATGGCAGTGTTGTGTTACTACATGCACGATGAGTATGTCATTGAGACTATCTGGCTTCTATTCTATAACAATGCACTAACTCTCAGTTAGTGTTTTACAATTTCCAGTTTATATTGAATGGTACTGATTTGCTAGAATTAATTTATATATTCTTAATTCATTTGTTGCAAGCAGTCCAGTGGTGCTTTTATTGCTGTCTATCGGTATGCAAGTGCAACACCATTACCACCATCTATTCTTAGCCGTGGCATCGGTTGGCAGGTACGAAGATAGCTAGTATGCCTGCATTTTGTTTTCACATTTGTAAAACGGAACTTAAATCAAGTTCCTTAGATCCCTGAGATATAATTTTCTAATCAAACTGAGATATAATTTTCTAATCAAACAGCAACACGAGGATGTATTTTTCAACATTGTTTAGCCTCCATTGAAAATATGTTTCTTATGGCGATTTTTTTTATCACATTTCATTATTTGATTTAAGAATTTGATGACTAAGATAAGGGACTTGATCTAATCCTCATAATTAATGTAGTTTTGATAATACTGATGATTATGCATCATATTTCTTATCTTCAGGGAGTTGCCATTTTGTTATCAGGATTGTTTGGAACGGGCAATGGATCCTCTGTATCTGTGTAAGACTAAAATCATTCTGTTTGTATACCCTACTTCAATTTAGGGTAAACAACTTTCTTGTTGATGAGGTTTGTTTGGTTTCCATATAGAGAAAACGCTGGTCTTTTGGCTTTAACACGAGTAGGCAGCCGAAGAGTGGTGCAGATATCAGCTGGATTTATGATTTTCTTTTCAATTCTTGGTGAGTTGAAGATGAAGCTCAGTGCAGTGCTTCTAATTTGAATATGTAGTTTTCCTTGACAGACTAAACTCGTGCTAATTTTTCTTTACCGGGTAGGTAAATTTGGAGCTGTTTTTGCATCCATTCCACCTCCTATTGTTGCTGCACTGTACTGCTTGTTCTTCGCTTATGTTGGTATGCCTCATTCAAGATGTACTCATATGACATTCAGACTTTGGTTTACTTGTATACTTACATTAAACAGCATGTAATGTTCCACTCTCATTCATTATTTGTAGGAGCGGGAGGTCTAAGTTTTCTTCAATTCTGCAACCTCAATAGTTTTAGAACAAAGTTTGTACTAGGCTTCTCCATCTTCATTGGTCTATCTGTCTCACAGTACTTCAATGAGTACACAGCAATTAATGGTTATGGTCCAGTTCACACCAAAGCAAGATGGGTATGGAACTAATCTATGGATGTGATGTGTAAAAACCTTGGATTTGTTCTTAGCTTTTGCTGACAATTTATGTACCTTGCAGTTCAATGATATAATCAATGTGCCGTTCCAATCAAAAGCATTTGTTGCTGGTTGCATGGCGTATTTCCTAGATAACACAATACATAAGAAGGATGGTGCTATTCGGAAAGACAGAGGAAAACATTGGTGGGACAAGTACCGCTCCTTCAAGACTGACACAAGAAGTGAGGAGTTTTATTCACTGCCTTTCAACCTAAACAAATACTTCCCATCTGTGTAACTCTGTAGCTGAACTAGAGTCTCTGAAAGGTCGTGATTTGACTTGGATCTTATTACAGGTTATAGTAATATGAAGTCCTCTTTTGCTATACAATATTCTAAAACATTTGTTCTATTGCTTTTCATTCTGTAAATGCTGAACTGGGAAAGTGGAAAATGCACATTTTATTTATCTTTCATTATGTATTGTTCACTTTTAATCTTTATTTTCTGGCAGAAACAGGCTTGTCTCATTCTCATAGCAGTAGCAGAATCAATAAAAATTGGAACATAATAATAATAATACTGAATCACCACATGAATCACCACCTCTATCACTGCTTTGCCTTTGCCAGCATCATGTCCGTGTTTTCTTGTTGCCTTTCTAAAGCTTCGTCAACTTTGGTTACCTCCGCCAACATTTTGCTCCTCATTCATAGCCAATCTCTTAGAGAAAACGTTGGAGATACAGCCTAGTCTAAGTTAGCCCTTGAAAATTTATCCCAAAAATATTCAATTTCAAACCATAATTTCATAATTCTTGACAAAGTACAAGAAAATTATAATATATAAAGATGACAAACTTTAACTTTAACTTATAAAATCGATTTATATCGATTCCTAAATTGATTTTACAGGAATAAATTATGCCTAAATTCACTCTTCTAAGAAGGTATAAGAGTTATTTAAAATTTATCTTAGTAAAAAAAATTCGTTACTGAGTCTTCCTAATTCTCATATTCGATTGTTCGACTTCCTTTATATGCATATCAACAGATAAAGAAATTTCATTTTGAACTCATCTAACAAATACAAGTTCACTTGGCAACAGAATGCAAATGAACAGAAGACACAAAATAATGTCTTGAAGGTAAAGACTTCGAGGCTATTCATGATGATTCACATTTTAATACCAATAGGATTTTTCGTAGTGCGAATAATAATAATATTTATATTCTTATTCTTATTATTATTATTATGAAGAGAATAAAGACAAATTATTTTTTCTTTATCTATTCATATCCAACTATAAACTATAATTATTTATTTTTAAAAGATGTTTTTATATATTTCCTTATCTTTGATATAATTTTTTTAGAAATAAATAATTATAATTCATTTTGTATTCCAATCGGTGATGTGGTAGATATTATGCTCTTGATGATGTTTCAATTTGGAAATGCAAGAAATCAAGAGAAAGTAAGAGAAGAAGAACCCTAAACAAAAGCGTAGAAGAATGAAAATATATTTTATTTGTGTCAATAAGCAAATTACATTGGTGTATTTATAAGAAAAAGAATTTTGCCTAAACATATGGCAATAAACAGAAAAGATATAATGAACTTAAACGGGCCCAACTACTTAAACAAAAAGGAATAATTAAATTAAGTTATTTTAACACCCCCTCAAGTTTAGAAGATTCACAACTTGGATTTAAAAGTGTCGAACTGTGGAGAAGCAAGAGGTTTGGTGAAAATGTCAGCAACTTGCATAGTAAAAGTGATGAACAGCAGTTTCAATAAATCAGTATTGAGCTTTTCACGAATCAAGTGGCAGTCAATTTCAATGTGTTTGATGCATTCATGAAAAACTTGATTGAAGGCAATTTGAAGAGCAGATTGGTTGTCACAATATAAAGTTGCAAGTTGGGAAAGAGAAAGATGAAGATCCTGAAAAAGATAGGTCAACCATTGCAGTACACACATAAAGATGACCATAACTCTACTCAACTTCAAAGGAGTTGCGAGATATAGTTTACTACTTCTTTGACTTTCAGGAGATAAGGGAGTTCCCTAAAAAAATTGAATAACCCGTAACACATTTCCATGTGACAAGGCATGTGGCCCAACTTAAACCACAAAGTTGAAGATTATTGTTTTGCAGAAAATAGAGGTCATCACCAGGGTTGCCTTTAAGGTGAGACGAGAAATAACTTATTGATGAGAAGTGGTGGGAGCTGAGAAGAACTGGTTGAGATTGTGAACACAAAGGCGATGTCTGGACGAGTGTTGGTGAGGTATATGAGGTGGCCAAGAAGTCTTTTGTATTGAGAAGTGGCTGCAACATCAAGGGGGTTCCTTGACTAGGAGAAAGGTGAGAAGTGTGAGTCATTGGAGTGGCCACGGGTTCAAAGTTAAGCATGTCAATTTTTTGAAGGAGGTCAAGTGTGTATTTGCGTTGACTGAGATGCAGGCCGACACTGTTACGAGCAATTTTAAGACCCAAAAAGTAGGTAAGGTTACCTAAGTTTTTTATTTTGAAGTGGTGATGGAGAGCAGCAGTGATGGCAACAATTTCCTTTGTGACATCACCAATTAAGACCAGGTCATAAACATAAACAAGAATGACAATGATTTTGTTATCAATATATTTAAGAAAAAGAGAATGATCAACAACAAAAAGAGAGTATTTATGAGATAAAAAAAAGAAGAAGAGGAGAGCTTGGCATACCATTTGCGGCTAGTTCGACAAAGACCATATAAAGAGCGTTGAAGCTTGTATACATGTTGGGGAGAAGGGAGAGGGAGGCTAGAGGGAGGGTCATATAAACTTCTTCATGAAGGCCACCATGAAGGAAAACATTATTAATGTCAAGTTGCTTTAAAATCCAGTTTTTTGTGGTGGCAACATCAAGGAGTAAACGGAGGGTGGTGAGTTTGGCAACTTGTGCAAATGTTTCTAAAAAATCTAAGCCTTCGAGTTGGGTGAAGCCGTTGGCAACTAGTCATGCTTTATGACGATCAATTGTGCCATCGGAATTGTGTTTTACTTTGTATACCCATTTACAACCAATGGTTTTCTTCCTTGGGGGAATAAGAGTAAGCTGCCAGGTATTGTTAGTGGCAAGAGCTTGAAGCTTGATAAGTGTCTAATTTCAGTAATATTTCATATTAAAATATAGACACTTATAAGGATTTATTGCTAATTTACATATAAAATAATCCCTAATTTATGAATTTATACCTTTTTACATTTTTATGAGCTTTATTTGAATAAAAACATTTTATTCCCAAATTTGGTGTTAATTACAGATTTCTAGGGAAGATTGAAGATTTGAAATAAAGGAGAATAATTTGAGCTAAAAAGATAATGACGGAAGGTCCTAGAATGGAAAAAGATGCAAAGAAAGATTGGGTCTTTTTGATGTTTTATCATTTAGCCCATTAGCGCGACACAGGAAGCAACCTAACCTTATAAAACTAGGATAAATAGAGGGCTAGAGGTATTTTTAGGGTTCGAACCTAAACAGTGCCACTTGCCGTAAAAAAGTCTTCAAAGTTTTTGGCGCCGTTGCCGGGGATCGAACCCGGGTCACCCGCGTGACAGGCGGGAAATACTTACCACTATACTACAACGACCCCACTACCAATTATTGTTAGTGGCAAGAGCTTGAAGCGCAACTTACATGACAGATTGCCAACAAGTACTTTTGGAAGCCTCAGTGTAAGAACTTGGTTCATGGTGAGAGTTAATGGAAGAAATAATAGTTTTAAAAGAAGAAGATAAAGAATAATAGGATAAATAATTACGTAGGCACAACAGTAGATCATTATCTTTCTTGTTGTACAACCAAAGAAAAAAATTTAGATATTGGTGGAATAGGATTCATGAGCAGAACATGAGAACAACTATTACTATACTGGTCATTTAGCCCTCTTAGAAACTGTATAGCACGATCCTCACATTTTCGTTGATTTATAACAAGATTAACAAAACAAGAACACTAACAAGTACTTACAGGGTGAGGTATGAAATTCTCTAATTCATCCCAAATAACGCAATTTCGTAAAGTAATCAATAAAAAACAAATCACCCTGCCTTAAAGAAGATCCCTCAAGTTGTAAATCAGAAATATGAGCTAAATCTCCTTGACAATATCTAATTTTTAAATCATTCCAGATATCAAGAGTCACATCCATCCAAATAACACTTTGCTTAATAGGGATAAAAACGAAGTGCACTAACCAGAAAACCATAATATTGTTACATCGTGCCAAGAAATTGGGATCGTCTTTTTGAGGGCATGAGTAAGAACCAAGGATGAACTCTAGTTTGTTCTTGGTGCTGAGTGTTGTGATGAAGGATCAACTCTACGAATGTCAGTTCGTTGAATCAATAACGGGTGAGACTAGTGAGGCAACGAGATTCTCACAAGGGTGTAGATAAAGAAAACTGTTTGTTGGTTGCTCTGATGAAGATGACAATGTTGGGTTTTTGTCAACCATTATTGCAAATAAAGAAATAGTAAAAATTTGTGCAAGAAAAAAAAATCATCAAGAATGGAAAAGAAAATTAGAGAAGTGTAACAAAGCTCTTCATTCGAAAAACTCTGATACTATATTACAATCAGTGATGTAGTAGATACTACACCCTTGATGATGTTTCAATCTGAAAACACAAGAAATCAAGAGAAAGCAAGAGAAGATGAACCCTAATCAAAAGTGTAAGAAAACAATGACAATAATGAGAGAAAGAGATTGAGAATCTGAGATGAAAAAAAATAAATGAAAATATATATTTTAATAAACAAATTACAGTGATATATTTATAAAAAAAAAACTTTGTTTAAACATATGGCAATCACCAGAAAATATATAATGGGCTTAAATACGTCCTACTACTTAAACAAAAAAGAATAACTAAATTAAGTTATTTTAACATTTTGTGTAGATGTTAATATTTATATTAATTTAGATGAAGAAAAAAATTATTCAAGAAAAGAAAACAAATACGCAGGATGTTGGAGATCCCACATCGACTAGAGATAAGGACATTTCATAATATATAAATGGGTGCAGACCTCAACCTTATGAGCCGGTTTTATGGGGTTGAGTTAGGCTTAAAGTCCACTTCGTAATAGGCTATCATAGCCATTTTCAAGCCTATCCTAGCGAGTGTTTGTGTTGGGCCTATCGTGCCACCCGCTATCGTGCCGCTATCGGACCACCCATAATATATAATCCCACGCATGAGTTGGTAGTCTCAGCGTGAGGGGGTGTGTTGGAGATCCCACATCGACTAGAGATTAGAGCCTTTCATTGTATATAAGTGGGTGCAAACCTCAACCCTATGAGCCCCGGTTTTATAGGGTTGAGTTAGGCTTAAAGTCTACTTCGTAATACAAGATTTATATATTTTTTGTCCTGGTATAATTTTAAGGCTTTCTGTAAATTTTGCATTAACATGTATTATAAGGCATCTTAAAAAGCTTAAGGAGAAAAAAAAACTAAAATATCTTATGAACTTGATGTAACATGAGTTGATTCGAACCTACACAAGCAAAGATCAAGTCACCCACATGTCACAAGTCACTCATAATAAGTTACTCAAGACTCATTAGATATTTTCTGATAAACTTTTCTATAAACACGAAGAAAATATTACAATTCTTTCGTTTTTCGTTCTTGTTTTGTTAGTATAATACGAAACTGATTTTTATTTTTGTCCAAACTTTAAATTATCTAAATATTTCTAATATAAAAATAATTGAAATCATACAAAAAAAATTATTCTAATTATTTTCATATATTATAAATATTTAACTCTTATTTTTATAAACTAACATTATCTTGTTTGAAATTAAAAACCAACTTCTTAAAAAGTTAATACGAAATTATTTGCGAGAAGGATCGAAGATGTAGCAGTTATGTTGTGTGGTCCATGGCATAAAAATAATGGAAGTTTGATCCTCCAGCTGAAAATGAAACCCACTACAATTCTTTATTACTCTTCTACTCTTGTGTATGTGTGTGACCTCCTTTTCAAATTACTATCATTTTATCTACTTTAGTCTAGTGATTATGCACATTCTCATTCTGGTACGATGGAGAAATAACATGCAGAATAGTCCCCAAAACAACTTATTCAAATTTTGATGCATGGAATGCATGTTCTTCTCCATCATCTGTCTCTTTCACCACTCTCCTCTCTCTCTCTTCTCTTCCCATCTTTCTTGCTCCAATCACACCATTTTCTCACTGTCAATTTCCACACTAATTTCTCACTATCAAATCCATTTTCTCTTTATCCAATACTTAACAATATTATGCTAAGCTTAACCACTTCTACTATTTATCCACTATATCAAACATTATATATTTATTTTCCACATATATGTTTTTATATTTTCCTACACTAAAATTACCAATACACTGTTTAGAAAATAAAAATGAATAATGATGATGAGTGATGAGAGAACACATGGGCCATGTCCGTTACTGTGAGACTGCCAGCCTATCATCTAACCAACTTGTATTTCCATTTTTTTTTCTTAGGAATTTCATAATATAAGCAATTTCTTGTTAAATACAGCTGCACTACATGATTAAATATAACAAAATGTAAATTAATTATTATTTCTCACGTATTATATAACTATTATTCTGTATTTTTTATTAATATTATTTTGTATCAAACAACTAAGAGTTCCATGTGGTTGAAGTAAATTTATTTGGTTTTTATCTATTTCGTCTTCCAAAACTATAGTACTTTGTAAAGTTTTTCATGAACAAAAGTTTGCATATATGTTCTATGTGTACGCTTTGTGAAAAGCATGAGTAATCTATTTAACATTTATTTTTTTTGAATATTCTAATGTTTTGCATATTTGGAGTTGGGTTCGGCAGATCTTTCTTATTTCTCATTTTTCTAATAAGAATGATCTTCTTTCTTTTATTAAGAGTGATGATAGTTATTTAGTTAAATTGATTAAGCTTGTTGTGATAATTTTTTTTATTAGGATGATATGACGTATGGGAAATTATGCTAGATTTTAGAATAAGATTGAGGTTTCTAGGGCTATTTCGATAATTAAAAATTTAACTTATCTAATGAGAAATTCGTCTAGAACTTCAATGAAGAATGATATGTTGAATTTCAACGTGATTAAGTTTTTTGGTATCAATACTCGTAGTGGTAAAGTTCTTTGTCTTTTTCCTGTTAGATGAGAGTTTTCTTCACTAGGTTGAGTTAAAATTAACATAATGGGACTGCTAGGAGGTATCCCAATCTCGTTATTTGTAGAGGGTATTTTTGTGGGAGTATGGAGAAATTTATCGGTGTTTTTTCTGCGTTTCTTGAAGTTCAAACTACTATGGTTGCTGAGTTTTGTGGAGTTATACATGCTATAGAGGAAGCTCAAAAGATAAGACTTACTAATGTCTGGCTTGAATGTGATTTTGCCTTGTGCTGCGTTTATTGTTAGGACTAATATTTCGTGGATGCTTCGTGATTGATGGAATATTTGTTTTAATTATTGTGAGAAAACCAAGTTTAGGGTTACTCGTATTTTTCGTAAAGGGAATGCGTGTGCTCATAACTTGACTAATTTAGGATTTATTCATACAAAATCATTTCATTGGTATAATAGGTTTTCATCCAGTCTGTTCTTAGAATTTTTTATGAATATGTATAATCTACCTATGTATCGTTTTTGTTAATATATGAATTTTGGTCTAATCCTGCCATATTTTTGTATTTTCTTTATTTTTTTAATAATATTTTTTTCATGTGATGGTGGATGATTGTTATTACTTAAGTTGTTAGCCTAATTGAGATGTCAAGTTGCATAATGATGTTTAACATAAAAACTTTTATAAAAAATAAAATAAAATAATAGGAGATGATGAAATACCACTACTTTTTTTTTTTAACAAGAGCTCGTTTAGCCTTTTTATTTTAATTAATTTTTTTTTCATAAGCATATACTGATGTTGTAAAGATTGTAAATGCAATTAGTAAGACAGTAGATTTTGTTAATTTGTGTATTAGTTTTTTTATTCACTAAAAAAGGGCCACATGTTAATGAAGAAAACAAGTTAGGTAATATAATTCTTGTTTGTTAAAAGTTGAACTATTAGTATGGGGATTATAACTTTTTTTAGATAATACATATATTATACTAAAAAACTGATGCATTGGTACTGTATATCAATT
>Ga0123341_1002903_pt1 | contig 14419 bp, 10 predicted proteins | sample Turbeapinknodule_FD_89959 | JGI IMG/M metagenome (GOLD analysis project Ga0123341, IMG submission 89959) | Root nodule microbial communities of legume samples collected from Mexico - Turtle bean Mexico pink nodule | ecosystem: Host-associated > Plants > Roots > Nodule | place: Mexico: Nepantla... | reverse complement strand
TAATAATGTTTTAATTATATTTATTTTACTTTTTAATTTAAATTTTTTAATATATATTATTATATTATTAAAGTTGGTTGTAATGTTTTTTAAGATTGTCAAAAAAAATTGTTAAAGAAATTACAATAACTTCCTCATTTACATGTTTGCAACAATTTTATTAAGATCACGTTTCTTCCATCAATCAAACTTTGTACTTCTAACTCTCACTACCACAAAATTATAAACAACGACTATTTATTTAATACGGTTTTAGGGTTAGCCGCTGTCATTCAAAACACGGTGATATTTTTTAAATTAATTTCATTTACGAATGTGGCTATTTGTAATAGCCGCATTCTTAAATCAAAACATATGATTTACGAATGCGGCTATTTAAATAGCCGCATTCTTAAATCAATTTTTATCCTAATTTGAAGCGCGCCACTTACGCTTTCATACTTTCTTTCTTTTTGTGCTTCGCGTTTTCTCTTTGTTTCTGCTATGGTGTTCTTCTCTTCTTTTGCGAGTTTCATTGTGTTCTCGTACCATTGTAAGATCATTTCGATTCGCTCTCTTTCTTCTTCACCAATGGTTTATAATTTGTCTTCGTTTCAATTATTTGTTTGTTTTCCTGCATTGGTGAAGGGTTCTCTGACGCTTTATTTTCTCTTTTGTTTCTGCTCTCGTGCTTCCTCTCGTTTTCCTATGAGCCTTCATTGTCTTCTTTGTGTCATTGTAAGTTCGTTTCGAGTTCTCTTCTTTGTACCATTGGTTTATATATGTTTTTTTCGTTTCTCTTATCTATTTGTTTTCTTGTATTGACGAAGGTCACCACTGCTTCATTGCCTGCTGTTTGGGATATTGCGATGTCGTATTTGTTTCGTTGTTGTTGTCGCCGCTATTGTTGTCTTTGGGTTTAGGGTTTTAATTTTTTTTTTAAATAATTAAATAAGAATGCGGTTATTTACCATAGCCGCATTTGTAAATCGCATTTACGAATGCGGCTAAATAGCCGCACTTGTAAATCTCTAATTTAAGAATGTGTGCTGATCAAATGCGGCTATATAGCCGCCCTTATAAATGTAAAATAGCCGCATTCGTTTTGTCTTTCTGCACTAGTGTCTTTTAATCACGGTCTCTTGATATTGATTTTGGTTATTGGGGTGTTGGTAAAGGTATGTCGACGTTTTACTCAATTTTTATCAAATTTTTCAATAACTCTCTTAAATGTGCTTTGATGTCTTAATTTTGGCAAGTGTATCGAGTCAGAAGTAATAAATTGTCTCTAAAGACGAATATCGAAACCACAAGGAACAATTCTTTTAAAATCTCAATGTATAATATTAACTAAACATCAAAAGATGTGCAAAAGTTTGATTGAAAGATCATCGTTTCATAAATTTATGTAAGAAATTACATGAAAACAATGTAAACTATGAAGATAATTCAATTGAGAAAATTGGGACTAAGATTAATCCTTCTCGATCACTCAACTGTATTTTCAATGAATAAAACATATAACTTTCTAACTTGATTGACATCGATACACATATAATTAAAAGTCATTCATATCAATTCCTCGCATATAAAATTATTAAGATTGTCTCCTAAATATTGATTCCTCGCGTATTTATAAAAACATTCTTATCATTACAAACAAATGTTATAAAACAACTAACATTTCAAATATATTCATAGCATTCAAATATGTTAAGCATTATCATTTAGGTCAGATACTCAGAAGTACTTTCTAGTCAAATCTAAGGATCAACATTAAGAATAAAGATTCAAGTTTTAAGGATAAAATGATAATACCAATATCAATCAAGAACATAATATTATAAATAAATATAACCTTAATACATAAGATAAGAGCTTGAAAAGATTACTCCCAAACTCAAAGAGATGACTTAGCCACTCATATTGGCCATTACAAGCATTGAAAGCAAGAAAAGAAGATCCAAAATGTTTCTCCTTGATTGTTGCTTTCAATAGGGTTTTCTATCTTTGATCATCCTCCCTTCTCCTTTCACGACTCTGCCTTACGCCCTTTTTTTAACCTAATTGGATATAGGTTAAGTGATGTCTCGCTCAAGCGAGGTATTGCTTGCTCAAGCGAGTTTCACGAAAATAAAATCAAGCTTCACTGGAGCAAACTCGCTTAGGCGAGCATGAGCGAGTTCTGGGCAAGTCTTGGGCAAATTTTGAAGGCCCCAACTTTGTCTTTTTTTTCTCATCTCTAACTTTTCCATTCATCCTTTAGCCCTTTATCTCCATTTTCTCCTAGATTCTTGAAATTAGCACAAACTTGGGAATAAATAATTCTTATCCATCTCATAATCCAAAAACATGTTAAAAGATTCAAATTCCTAAATTTAAGGTTGACTTATAACTTTATCAACAATTAAAATCCATAAGTGGTTAGATTTTTGCATAAAATGTCACTAAATTATGGCACTTATGAACTCCTCCCAACATAAAATCTTGCTTGTCCTCAAGTAATGTAGAAGAATCTAAACAAATCATACTTGGGTTCAAATATCAAAACAATTTTATTCACGATTAAATTAGAAAATTGTGGTGCTTCCAACTTTAAATACAACAAGATACAAATACAATGAATTTCCAAGATAACCACTAAAACAATGAAATGACAATTTATCAAGGAGTTTCTTCTCATATTCTCATAAGTAAGTGTTTCTCAATTTCCAGTGAATCCTAACAAATCACAGTTATTTTTTATTTTTTCTTCATATCACAATCATATTAGAAACATGCCAACAGGTAGGAAAATATATCAATTAAGGTTCAAGGTGTAGTAATAAAAAAATCTAGACTCAAAGGGCTATTATAAAAATGTAATCAATTTAAATAAAGGTTGGCTATTTGGCCTTGCTTTTCTAATTAATACAAATGACTTGATCATTTTCATGTTCTTTTAAGATGTAACATCAAACAATCACAACTGTCAATTCATCATTGAAACTCTCTAACTGTTTAAGATTCACACACACTTACTTGGCTTAATTAGTCTAATTCCTCATTGTTTGTCATTCTCTGTTCCAACTAATCACCCTGTTGAATTTTTCATGTACCACAATCTTAACCAAATTTGAATATAGATTCAACACATTTTATTTTCCAACCTATGTCCATATTATTCCACTGTTATAATCTTAAACACAAAGTTTGATTAATAATTTCCCCATAATTCAAATTAATATTCCAATTCTCAAAATAACATTTAAGAATATTAAAACTAGAAAAAAAAACTCAACAAAATAAAATAAAACGAGTGTGTCTACACCAAAATTTTAAAATGCTCAGCTCGTTCAAACGAGTGTCTCTACACCAAAATTCCAATTTTATAAAATAACATGGACTTTATCAAATAGTACTTGTACCGTACGGTCCTCGGGCGTTGACCAAAGTCAACATGATGGACCCCTGGAAAGCGTAGCAGGAAAAAGAAGTGTCTCCTTATGCCACGGGTATGGGTGACCGTGGAGGAGGCGGCACAGTAGGGGCGTGGAGGCCTCGGGCCTCGACACCTCAAACAGTAATGATAGATAAAGAAAGGTGGTTCTCAAGCCACACCCCCAGTTACCAGTAGGGAGAGACCCAATTCACTAGGGATCCATGCATGAGGTGTAGGGACGCGACAGTACGCACCACCATTGGAAGGCCCCTGGGACAGAGACGACCCATGGGAGGGTCACGCCCTAGAGGGTGATCTGCATGCATGGCACGAGAGGAAGGCAAGGAACTCCCAAGGCGGATGACTCAGAGAATGGGCGTGTGAGTTGGCACCCATGCAGTCACCCCCGCGTGAGTTGCACTTCGATAAGGCAGCCTTACGCACTGAGAGGGCCCTAAGACTGAGAACAGCGTTGCTAAGGAGCGCCCACAGAATGCGCAAGTCTCAAGCTGACACGTGGATAGAAACACCGGGAAGGTATATAAGGTTTTACGATAAACAGAATGAGGTACGTTTTACACATTATAAGACATTTGACCAGAAGATAGCATTTTTAGTTACGATTCAGTTACACATTTCTCTGAACATTGACCTTACAGCGTTCTGCGACGAGAAGTGTTTGGTGTTTCCTGTCCAATAGCTGACTTGACCGTCAGAGTGCAAACGGCCGCGAGGGCGCCATTTGTCTCTCTATTTCAGGTGTTCACGACGGAGGAAGGAGAACGTTGGAACAAAAGCAAAGGGGTTTTTGAAGCGCAATTCGTAGAGACGCACGAAGGTGTTCGAGTCAACCGGCGGGAACAATACTAAATATAAAAAAAAATTAACAATAATCTAAGAAAAATATACTGGATTGCCTCCTATAAAGCATTTGTTTAACATCATATAGCTTGACACCTATTTCTCTAAGGCTCATTTAAAAGAATCACAATGGTGAGTTCTTCCTTCTCATTATCCAAATATGGCTTCACCCTTTGACCATTCACTACCCAACTTCTATGTGATGTTGGGTCATCCAACTTCATTGCTCCATAAGTTTAACTTCCTTAACAAGATAAGGGCCTCGCCATGTAGATTTCAACTTTTCAGGAAAAAGCCTCAATCTGGAATTAAATAACAACACAAATTGACCAATATGAAAACTTTTTTTCAAAATCTTCTTGTCATGATATATTTTTGTATGTTCCTTATAAAGCTTTGATGAACTATATGCATTTAGTCTCATCCCCTCAAGTTCCTAAAGTTGGAGTTTTATCTTCTCCCTAGTAGCTTTAAAATCTAACTTCAACATCTTCAATGCCCAGTATGCCTTGTGTTCTAATTCCACAGGAAGATGACATGCCATAAGGTAATAGAGCTATAAAATCATCAAGCTTTATATGCAGTCCTATAAGTCCACAAATCTTCATCAAGCTTATTTGACCAATCTTTTCTAATGAAGCCATTGTTTTGTCTAAAATTTACTTTATTTCTCTATTTGAAACCTCTGCCTACCCATTTGTCTGTGGATGATAGGCTGAAACTACTTTATGGCTAACCCAATAATGTTTTAAAACTTTCTTTAGTTGGGTATTACAAAAATGAGAGCCACCATCGCTGATCAATACTCTAGGAGTGCCAAACCTGTAGAAAATATTCCTTTTAAGGAATTTAATGACTGTCTTAGTATCTACCTTCTGTGATGGAATTGCTTCCACCCATCTAGATACATACTCAACTGCCAACAATATATACTCATTTGAAAAAGAAGTTGGTAATGGTCCTATAAAATCAATCCCCCAACATTTAAAGACTTAAATTTCTTGAATGTTTTGTAATGGCATATCATGTCTTACAGAGATGCTTCAGGTTCTTTGACATCTGTCACATATCTACACAAACTCATACGTGTTTCTAAATAATGAAGGCCAAAAGAAACCTGATTGGAGAATTTTCGCAATTGTCTTTTCCCCATTAAAATGGCCACCATATGATGAATTATAGCATTACCATATAATGGTCTTGGTTTCCTCTCTCATGAAATCTTCGAAACAAATTAGTTGCACCAATCTTAAACAAATAAGGATCATCCCACACGTAATGATTAGCATCTTAAAAAAAATTCTTTCTTTAATGCTAGTCAAAATCCTCAAGAATTAGTCCAGAAGCTTTAAAATTAGCCATATATGCAAACCATGGCCTCTCTTGAAGCACTAACATATTCTCATCTGGAAATTCGTCAAGAACCTCGGGTTCTAATGCGATAACCTCATCATTTGCTAGTCTTGAGAAATGATCAACTACATTATTCTCACATCCCTTGTGATATTTGTTTTCTAAATCAAATTTCTACTACAAAAGTATCCATCGTATAAGTCTTGTTTTAGAATATGATTTAGTCTATAAATATTTAATGGCAACATGATCAATAAAAACAAAAAATTTAGAGCCTATCAAATAAGATCGAAATTTTTCAAGTGCATACTATATCAAGTAATTCTTTTTCTCTTGTAGTGTAATTACTTTAAGTTTCATTTAAAACTTTACTTGCATAATGTATGACTTGAAAAATTCTCTCTTTGCTTTACCCTAATACTACTCCCACTGCATAATCACTAGCATCACACATTATTTCAAAATTGAATTTCCTATAAGAAGCAATAATGATTAGGTGCAAAATTAAGTTTTTCTTTCAAAAAATGAAAAACAGTTAATCAATCATCGTCAAAATTAAAAGAAGTATCCTTATTGAGGAGGTTGCCCAAAGGCTTTGCAACCTTGGCTTACCCATTATCTATCATACAAAACCCTATAAATTACAATGGCTTAATGAAGAGGGTGAAATAGTTGTCAATAAACAAGTCCTCCTAACATTTTCCATTGGAAAATATAAGGATGAATTTTTTGTGTGATGTTGTGTCAATGGAAGTAACACATGTACTTTTGGGAAGGCCTTGGTAATATGATAGACAAATTTTACATGATGGCCTTACCAATAAAATTTCTTTCAACTTCCATAGGCACAAGGTTATATTAAAACCTCTCTCCCCAAAAGAAGTTAATGAGGATCAAATAAAAATGAAAAAGAAGAGAGAAAATGAAAAAAAGGTAAGAAAAGTGATAAAATCAAAACGAGTCTTCTCATCATGCCTAAAGAAGTAAAGAATGTAATGGTGGCTCGTTTATAATTAATTATTCCCTATTCTAAAAGGTATCCATCTTTTGGCAGTTCTAAATATTTGGAGTATTTTTTAGAGGAGTTTGGGGATGTTTTTCAAGATTTTCCTAAGGGTTGACCCCTTCTAAGAGGCATTCAAAATCAAATTCACTTTATCCCTACATAAACCACCTACATATAGAACTACTCCAAAAGAGTGTCAAGATATCCAACATCAATTCAATCATTCGCAAGGATGTACTAGAAGTATCATGTCTAACAAGGATACAAAGTTCTTGAGTCACTTATGGGAAACAATAGGGGTACAACTTGACACAAAATTCATGTTTTCAATCAATTGCCACCCCCACTCTCATGTGTCACGAAACCTTATATCCAGGAACCCTAGGGTGTGGGATGACTTCTTTATTCACATTGAAGTTGCTTTTAATCGGATAGTTAGTTTTTTTTAACTCTCACACAACTTTTTCTCAACACTCAAATAAGGAACAATAAGAAATTGTCTTTGCACCATGGAATTACCCAAAGGAAGTCCACACTTCTTCCCCGACCCGAGGGTCCCTTCCAAATCACTCGAAGGATAAAAAATTATGCACATGAGTTTGATTTACCTCACACATATCCAAGCAGTAATATCTTTAATGTGAGCTATCTAACTCTATTTTCTACAGGATTTTTGAACTCGTGGACAAATTCTCTCAGACCTGGAGACTATGATGTAACCATGAATGGATCACCACCGTCTAAGCTAGCCCAACCTTACAGGAGGAGGACCAGAAGTAGGAATCAGGATTCAAGGCTAGGTCAATCATCTCAAGTTAGGTCATAAGGCCCCACTATTTCTTAGATGAGCATCAGGAGTAGGGCACCTGAGCATGGGCAATAATACCAGTTGTTCTTTTATTTAGTCTTTTTTATAAGACATGGTTTAAATGTAATAAATTGGGCTCACATTGGCCTAAGAAGAATAAGCTAGCATAAGCTTCTAGAAACCCTAGATAGAGATGCACATGTAGTCACACTTCCCACATTAAGGACATGTTTAAATGTGAAAAGTGTGACTCCTTGTAGATCCATGATGAGTGGCGCATAATTAGGGAGATAAATAGGATTAATTTGAATTTTGAATCTCTCTCCCTTTCTTAATCTCACCATACCTACATTATAAATAGGTGGTCACCCCCTCTTGTAATTCACACATTATTATGAGTAAAGAAACTCTGCGTGAGTGATTTTATGAGTGCCTAAATTCCTATAAGTCTTATCTTCGCTAGATGGTTCAAGTGGTGACTCTCCTCCTCACTTATCTTGGAACTATCCTTCTCCAAGTGGCCTGAACTCTTCTAATTCACCTCCATGAAAGTCTTCACCATCTAAGTCTTTCCTTCTTGATCTCTAATTCAACTTCTTCTATTTTTTCCATTTCTAAGTCCTTTTGAGTTCTTAATTTCCGCTTGCAACTATTCGTTGTGTGAGTCTTTTTCCTTTTCTCTTTGAATAGAACCTTCACACTTACTTAACCACTTGGTTACGTTCGTGTCCAATGACAATCCTCACTATGTCATCACCTTAATACAAGTGAAACTAATAATTCAATGAGTTTGTCTCCTAAATCAACTCATATCACAATGCATTCATCAAACCATAACATATCAAATATTACATAGAGCTACATGGATTCAAACTAGGATTACATCAAAATCTCATTGATTGATATTCTTTACTTCTTTTCCATCAATTTTCTTTTGTTTAGTTTTATTTTTTTTCTATTATGTTCTTATTTTTGTTTTTTTTCTCTTATTTATTTTCTTTTTCTTAGGATTTTTCTTTGTTTACTAGACGGTTTTACTATAAGGTCTCCATTAGAAGGTGTGTTATAAACAATCTTATCAGTAGACCATATATTTTTCTTAGTTTCTAGACTGTCTAGCTGAGTCTAAAAGAGTCCAGTGCTTGTTTCTTTATCTATTTCATTTGTTTCGCCTTTCATATGAATTCATTTTCTTTTAAAAACTAGTTTGCATATAATAATTACTCTTCATTTTATCATTATTAACAACATACCAATAAGTTATACTATGAGCAACCTTGTGTGATTTATAACTATCATTTAATCAAATTTTTAGCAACCCGTTTATTAGTCTTATCAGTAGCTTGTTGTTCCATATGTTAACCATATCAGTGCCAGAGTCACTCTAGATTTTTGTTTTCTGCATCTATTCTAGAGTTATTCTTAGGTTGATTTTTTTGTGCTAGCCTTTTATTGTACCTTTAATTGTTGTTTGTCATTCTTGGCTTTATTTTATTGTTTGTCTCATTAATTCCCTTTGAGTTTAACATTTTCAAATTTAAATTTCCTTGCTTTTTCTTTCTTTTCTTCCTTTTTTATGTGAGTTGATTTTAGATTTGTCCATTTTAAGGGTGACATTTTGTTTATGATTTCCATTTTAGCAATTGTAAGGTGAGACCTAGGGAAGATCCCCAATGGACACGAACTTAACCAAGTGATTAAGTGTGAATGTTCACTTTCAAAGGCAGAAGGAAAAATACAATGTATAGTGAAAATGATGTAGAGTTGTGGAATTGAGAGAACATAAAAAGAAACAATTATGACGAAGGTAACCGAATTGAAAATGGAAGCAAAAGTAAGAACATAAACACAAAGAGTAAAGGTGTAATGGAAAATGGAAGAAGAAATGAAGGAAAGAAAGCTTATGGTGATGGACAAGAGTGAACACGCCACTTGTTGTGTGGATTCTCCAAGATAAGTGAGGAGGGTCGCCTCTTGAAGAGCTCTCACTCTCACAAGATAAGACCTAAGCTAGGAGAATACAAGTCTAACACAAATTGTGCAGACTTTTCCTTCTATATCAAAATTCAACATGAAAATACATAGAGTAAGGCACCCTATTTATAGGAATGAGTGTCTTGGAAAACAAGATAAGCAGGGGTATGATGGTAAAATAGTGAGGGGCGGCCTTAAGGGTTTGACTAAGTTAAACCACACCCTAGGCTTGTTCTTCTAGAAGGTAGGTCAATTTTCCAAAACCTAGATGCCTTGTCTTGAAAAAGTGGGCTTGGAACAAGCACATTTCACTAAGAACACTGCCTAAAGTGATCCAAAATTATTTACAACATGTTTAATTTTTAAGAAGACCAGAAGAAAGAACATTTGGTGTTCTGGTCTATGCCCAGTTCTTCCTCTGATGAGGTCCATTAGATCTTTAGTGGGGTCTTGACTTAATTGTTGAGATGAATGCTCATAATGTGAATGGTCTCTTGAGTCCTTGGTCATCTTCTTGTCTACCTAGATTGTATCACTTTTGGTGCAAAGTGTTGGTGTTGAGGACTTCATTTGGTGCTTGTAAAAGAGAGTCCATCTTTTTCCTTTTTGGTGCCAAAAGAGAATTCAGGCAAAAATTCATTCATTTGTTCACGAAGCAAACATAAACGCAAATCTCTTTCAAAGGACTTTCATTAAACACCTTTTATGCAAAAAGGAGATATTGTGGTGGGCAGGACAAGAAATCTGCAGCTTGATTTTGGCGGCCTGGGCGGTACCAGATGCCAAAATTGTATCCTAACATCTTGGTAGCCCACTTTAGTTGTTCCGGTGTGTGGCATGCATTGGTGAGTAACCCCTTTAGACTTTGTTGATATGTTATTATTGTAAAATGCGTACCTATGAGATAATGACGCTACTTTTTGACTTCTTTTGTTATAACTAGTATTTCTTTTACATATACTGAGCTAGCTTGCATTTTTGGACAAAGTTTTTTTTGCTGAAGAAAGCAATGGGGTGAACTTCTTGGGACAGCACAACGCCAATGGCTATGTTGGAAACATCTGTCTCAACCTCAAATGGTATGGAGAAATGTGGAAGACTCAACACAGGAGTTGTAGTTAGAATATTTTTCAGTTTTGTAAAGGCCTCTTGCACATTTGTAGCCCATATAAATGTTGATGATTTGAGTAAATCCGTGAGTGGCGAGGCAAGAGTGGCATAACTGCGGATGAACTTTCGATAAAATCCTGTAATACCCTGAAACACCCATAGGATAGTAAAGGATATAGGTTTAGGCCAAAGTAAGATAGCCTGAATTTTATCTGGATCTGGAGCCACTGTGCCACCTTTCAATAGATGGCCTAAATATGAGACCCTGGTGGTAGCAAATACACATTTTGATTCCTTAACAAAGAATTTATGAGTGTCTAGTAATCGAAGGATCAATGTGAGGTGTTGAATATGTTCTTGCACGGACTTGCTGTAAATGAGAATGTCATAAAAAAAACTAGGACAAAGTGTCAAAAGTGGGGCCTGAGTAAATCATTCAAGGCTGCACGGAAGGTCGATGGGGCATTAGCAAGACCGAATGGCATAACTAGGAATTCATAGTGGCCATCAAAATATTTGAATGCTGTCTTGTGGCAATCTGTAGGATTAAGTTATATCTAATGGTAGCCTGAATGTAGGTCAAGTTTGGTGAAAACCTTGGCAGAGGTCAATTCGTCTAACAATTCAACAATAATTGGGATAGGAAAATGGTCTTTGACTGTAATAGCGTTTAGACCTCTATAATCCACACAAAAACGCCAGGTTCCATCATTATTTTATGAGGATAATTGGGGATGAAAAAGGACTTGTGCTAGGATGGATAATGCCTTCTTTAAGCATTTCGTGAATGAAGGAAGTCATGGTGTGCTTGTGATATAAACCAAGTAGCTATGAAGATGACCAAGGAAGAAAAAGACAAAGCACATGGCGAGCATTCATCTCAGTAAACAATTCAAGACCCCACCAAGGATCTCATGGACCCGACCAAAGAAGATGGGCATAAACCAAAGCACCAACTATTCTTCCTTTTGGTCTTCTTAAGAGATAGAATATGTTGTAAATAATTTTGGGCTCACTTTAGGGGTCCAAATAGCAAAGATAGGCTAGAATAATGTGCCTTTAGCATAATAGGGGGTGTAAGTATCATTTTAGCTTGTTCCTAGCCCTTTAGGAAGGCAATTTGACCTAGTTTCTAGAAGGACAAGCCTAGGATGCGGGTTTGACTTAGTCAAACCCTAAGGCTGCCTATTTTTTCCCTTTTTCCATCCTACCCTTCTTGCTTGTTTTCCAAGACTCCTTCACCTATAAATAGGAGGTCTACCCATTGTATTTTACATGTTGAATTTTGATAAGTAAAGAAACTCTGCATATTTTGTGATAGCTTATAGTGAGGCTTGTTTCATCTTTACATGGTCTTATCTTGAAGAGTGTGAGGATCTCAAGTGGCGGCCCTTCCACTTATCTTGGTGGCCTCCACACCCCAAGTGGCGTGATCATCCTCACCATCCCTTCCTTAAGTTTCTTCTTCCATTTTCCATTCCATTTTCCATTCCATTTATGCTCTTAATTTTCATATGTTTCCTTGAATTGTGTTCTTGGGTTTTGGCTCATTTATTGAGTATGGATCATCATTTGGTTTGGCAATGACCACCATTGATGCTTGCCATGTTTCCAATTCACTTTCGCAATTGCATTCCATATTCACCATATCTTGTTTTTCCATCTTTGCCTTTGTGAAGTGAACATACACACTTACTTAACCATTTGGTTAAGTTCGTGTCCAGTGGGAATCTTCCTTAGGTCCTCACCATTAATTGTTAAAATCTCAATCTTAAGTAAAGTGTCACATCTAAAAATGGATAAATCTAAAATCAACTCACATCAACTTGTGAGTGTGTGGGTAGCGGTAATGTTAACCTGGGCAGATTGGGGAAGAAGGGGAATATGACGGTTGTGAGGCCTTTTTGGGGGTAATCCATGGGGAGAAGAGAAAACAGAGTTGTATGCTTTTAAAAGTGTGGAGATATCTGGGTCGTTGGATAATTTGTATGGGGAAGGAGGTGATGGCAGTGGGCCAATAGTGATAAGGTGTAGAGAAGAAATTTCATTTGTGTGTAAAAGGTGGCAAAGATGAGTGAAAGAAGACTGACGGCGTAGAAGTTTGGGTGTGTCGTGTAAGGTAATGGGTAACCCATTGTGGGTAAATGATATTTGTGGTTTAGAAAAATCAGCCATTAAAGAGCCCAATGAGTGCAACCAGTCCATACCCAGGACAACATCAGCACCTTCGATAGGAAGGAGGTAAAAGGAAATGGGAAAAGTGTGAGTATCTATAGAAACTAGGAAATCTGGGCAAAAAAAGGAACATTGAATTCGGTTTCCATTGTCAACCATAACAAAGAAAGGGGTGATAGGAATGGTGCAAGGTTGGAGGTGAAAGGCTAGACATGTTTAGACAATGTTATGGGAACTACCTCTATCTATTAGAATGGTAATAGATGGCCAATGTATCCATCAAAGGTAAAAGTGTGGGCTGAGGGAGCTCCTCATAAGGCTTAGGAGGAGAGGTGAATGTGTGTAGGTGGATCTGTGGGCATGCCATGGAAAGTGCTAGGGTAGTCCTCTATAGCGTTTTATACTGGGGAATCTTCACTTAGTAAGAGAAGAAAACGATGGGTGGTGCATTTATGCCCTAGAAAAAAAAATCATCATAGTTATAACATAAACCAATGACTCTACACTCTTGAAGTTGGGCTGATGTGATTCTTTTTTATAGGGATGGGAGGGGTTGCATGTGGTGGTGTATTAGTGGAAGGAGAGGGACATGGTGGGGCTAATAAATGGTTGGGGTAAAGTATGGGAAAAACGGAAAGACCGTTTATAATCATTGATTTTAGATTCTAAAAGCTTGCCTAGGCCCATGGCTTGGGTAATGGAAGTGGGTTGCAAAACAACTATTTCTTTTCGAATCTCCGGAAGGAGGCCAAATATAAAACAGTTAAGTATCATCTCAGGATTTAAGCCCAACACTCAGTTGCAAAGTTTTTCAAAACTTTTTTTATATTCCGAAATTGTGGTGTTTTGACCCAGTTTAAACAACTCGGCCTGATGATTAGCATAGGTTGACGGCCCAAAGCGAATTTCAAGAGCGTGACTATAAGAGATCAAATCACTAAGTTGATGGTTTTGGTACATGCATTTAAACCAACTAAGTGCATCACCTCGAATGTAAAAGGCAGCCTCATGTGTGATGGAAGAGGGTCAAGCATCACTACAACTGAAAGCCAACCACCATGTCATATGGGGCCAACTACTAGGGCCATGGCTAGAAAGCTTGAAGAGGATTGGAACACTGCTACTAATGGCAGAGAGACCTACCTCTACATGCTCCAAGAAGCCAAGTTTCTAGCGTAGAATAGACTTTTACATTCTTGTCAAAAGTAGCATAGATTATTTCTTTTGTAATTTTGTTGAACATGCAAAATGGTACCTAAAATGATAACCTAAGTTTAATTAGAGTTTCCTACTCCTAATTAAACTTAGGACCGGCTCACCTTCGCCCAAGGAGGAGCGTAAGGATTCTAGAGCTCATTGCACATGATAGAATTCTAGAACCTACCTCTCATGTGCTGAATTTTAGGCGCCATCTCCATGTGCCCAACATTTGAATTTCCCTCTCATTTGTGCCTTGTGTAAACTGGCCTCCTTAGCTATTTAAGGAGTGCCTTGGCTCTTTGTTTTGCAAGATTAATATACTTAGTGAATTGCTGCCAAATTGTGCCAATTTCACTTCTTGCCCAAAACCTCCTAAGTTAGGCTTTTAATCTTCACAAATTTCCCTTTTCCAAGTAGAATTGGCCTCACCACTCTCAATCCCTACCTCTCATGCACCTTCAAGGTCACCACCACTCTTAGGAGGACCTTGCTTCATCTTCAATCCATGATGCTTCCGCCATTCACCAAAAAC
>Ga0123341_1002902_pt1 | contig 14423 bp, 10 predicted proteins | sample Turbeapinknodule_FD_89959 | JGI IMG/M metagenome (GOLD analysis project Ga0123341, IMG submission 89959) | Root nodule microbial communities of legume samples collected from Mexico - Turtle bean Mexico pink nodule | ecosystem: Host-associated > Plants > Roots > Nodule | place: Mexico: Nepantla... | reverse complement strand
CTATTAATATATATTTTTATATTTTAATAAAATAATTTAATATGATAACGTAACATTTATTAAAATATGCTTTTATATTGAAAAATAAAAAATAACAAATAAAAAAAACAAATAAATCAACTCTTTTATAATTTTTTTATTTTATCACATCATTCATTTATAAACTTTCATATTACTTTTCATTTAAATCTAATATATTTGTAAGTTCAAATACTCAATTTCTCTAACATGCAAACAATCTCCTTTTTCACTTACTTCTCTTCATTTTTCTTTCCTTTCTACTCTTTTCTTTCTCTTTCCAACCCCACAGTCTCCTTTTTCACTTCTCTTTATTTTTTTTTCCTTTCTACTCTTTTCTTTCTCTTTCCAACCCCACCCTCGTCCAAAGAGAGTGATAGTAGGATTCAAGAACACCGTTCCAAAATTTTGGGTAAATAAAGCATCAAAATGTATATTTGGTTAAAGGTTTTATATCAAATAATTGGTTAAATCTACCAAAAAGTGAAGATTTAGAAAATTCATTTACGAAAACAGTTCACATTTTTTTACGAAAGTACTTACAAAAAATGATAGTTTTGGAATGATTGATGAAAGATTAAAATTGAAATATTTTCTCAATCCAGAAAATCCTATTTATTTTTGTCGCTTCCTACGATAACCTTGAAAAACAAATTCCATTAAAGCAAAAAAATTCTTTAAATTAAGTTCAGATCTTGAACCTTTAAAATAAATATTAGATTGTCAATTAAATAAAAAAATATTAATTTTTTAAAACAATGGTTAGTGTATACAAAAACCTAACCGTAAAATCTGATTATTTGACTGGTGGTGGTGCTGAAGGAGTGGTACTAAGTTAAAATGGCTGTAGATAAAATGACACCCCCTACCATAACTTTCAATTCCAGCATTAGATTTTTCCCGCTACTTTCAACAGCATACAAGCAAAGACTAGACATTGGAGGTAAACTCAACTTTTCTTTCAACAATAATAATAATAAGAAGAATAAGAATAATACCATGAAAACCATATATTAATGCAATCATGGTTACATCAATTACTCTAAAACTAATAGGTGGAAAAAAATACAAAATATTCAACCACAAGGATTTATGTGCACAAAACGTGAGAGGTTAAAATTGACTCATCCATCCTGTGAATCCCTCCCAAAGCATTACTATCATATCCTAAATTAGCAACTGCATAATCTAACACTCAGCCGATACACAGGGCAGTATCGCCAACCACCCAAACCTCTGAAACCATGAATCACTCCGAAAATGATTTTAAAGAGGAAAATGCTGCATGTGTTCTCAAACAGTCAGGTATTTGATTGCATCAAGGCGCCTGTGACACGAGTCAGAATACCTGGTGTGATGTGTTAACTTCCGTATTGTAGATAACCTACTACGAGTCAACCATTTCATCTTGCAACTCGCTCGGGGCAACAAGTCCTGGAATAGAAAGCATTCTTTGTCGTTCCCTCTGTCTCTGAGCTGCAGCCTCTTCAGCATAAAGATCTTTGTTATCCTGCGGTAGAGGGAGACAATTAACAAACCTTGGTAGTTGCACAAATAAACTAAAAACTTAAGTTTAACACAAACGATACACTTGTAACCTCAAATGATCTAAGTGAAGCAAACCAAAATAACAACCAGCCATGAATACATAGAAGCACATTAAGAAATTAGAATACCAGGAGGCATGTTACGGAATCATGAAGTTACGTATGGAAAAGACTGAAACTTTTTAGGTCATTTAACAAACAGATGCATTTAATGAGAAGAGAATAACTATCTTAAACAAAATAGTTTCTTTCAGCTGGTACAAGGTTCTAAAAGGTGAAAAGTTTGATTTCATGAAATTCAAAAAAGAAAAAACGCAAAAGCTTGCAGAAATTTAAACAACTATAACTTGTACCAGCTTAGTTTAACAAAAAAAAATGATGCAGTAGTCAATATTCTATTGGCACAAGATCAAACTTCCCAATTGTGGTGCTGGTGAAATGAGGTAAAACAAACACATATAAAGCATTACCTGAGCTGAAAATTCTTTTGACTGTACAAGAAAATCCCGAATGTGAGTTTTAAATATGGCAAGGTCATTTGTTGACTCAAAAAGTCCATTAACAAATTGAGTAACCTGCAAATTTCTCACAATTAGTCTTCTATTCGGGCAAAGAATTTATAATATTAGTCGTTTCTCCTCAATTACCTCTGAAGCAGTCATGTTCGGAAATGAAGTGCTTAAAAGTTTTATTGTGAACTCACGTACAAAAGCTGCATTACTTGGGTAAGGATAAGGATTTGTAGCAGCATCCCAAAGAGGCTCAGTTAGGGAACCAGAGTCAGCCTGATAAATGCCAAACTCTTCATTATAGCAAATTTTCACTGACTAATGAAACAAAAACCAAAGTACGATTTCAAAACTGTACCAGACAGAACAAATGTTGAAGCACCAAGACATGTAATTTGAACCCAGGCTTATGAAAAGTGTCTGTCAAGACGGCAAATATCTCTTGCTCAAATGTCAAAAAGTACGTCCTATAAAACTGATTACAGAACTCTGACACCTGTTTAATATATGCAAATAGACATTAAACATAAAAAGCTCTTAGAGAAAAATGAGGGAAAACTTGAGGGAGGATCAGAATCATCCAGAACAGGAAAGTGATGGACAATAACAAACAAGAAAAACTAAAAAAAAATAAAAGGTCGGTTTGTTTGAAAAGTTTTTTTTAATAAAATATGTAAGTTTCTACTTCTTTATGTCTAATTTGTTTATTTCATAAGCAGTTTTCAGGTTTTTTTAAGGAATTTGGGCCAGTTTGTTTAGCTTAAAATAAGTGTTTTAGAAATAAGCACTTTATAAATAATCACTTATTTTAAAAGTAGATAGGATTCTGCGGATTTTATTAAACAGGCACTTAAAAAAATAAGAACAAAATTGTTTATATTAGAAACATGTATTTGAAGTATAAACAAATTGTTTCACAGCTATGGAAATGAAGTGAGATATGGATTAAATAATATACAAAGACCACACCTGAAACTTCTTCAGCATCTCAAACAAGAGGTTTAGCCCAGTCTCAGCAATATTCCTTTCTGTATGCCGAAATGCCCATATTATCGAATCCATAACAAGCTTCAGTTGCTGTAACAGATTAAAAACAACATCAGACTACAAAAATAAATTTGGAACAGTCACTGTTAACTTTAGAGAAAATCAAATAAACTGCCACACAATTGTTTAGCATAGGCAGAGTATTAGGAAAGAAACACCACCTGACTAGACAAGCAGATCAAAGCTGGGAAACAATGAGTAGCTATGGCACGCAGTAATGAGAAGAAGTTTAGCCGATGCTCTGGGTAGTCTTCAAAATTCTTTGTAATCATCTGTGTAACAGAATAAAAGAATAATTACAAATCAGTTGATATTTAGGTGCAGATATTCAATAATTATACACCATCACAATTGATAGAATATAACTGATAATGAATAAAAAAATAGGACTTATAAACAATGTCAAACCAGGTTCTGAAAATCTAAGCATAGATTAACAAAAACCACGGACCAGAAAAAAGGCCATTCAACTAGGTAATATAAATGTGGGTTGGCATGCTGGAAGTCAATATAAGAGAATTATGATCAACTATGACCTTCACATCCTAGCAAAATAACCTAGACAATTACCTCCAGTGTGCACTGGAAAACAGCTTCAAATATGCGTGGGACATCTTCAACCATTGCAGCTTTATATCTGCAGAGTATATGAGAGAGAGATCTGAGTAATACATACTTCTTGTAATTAAAATAGCAAACATTTAGCATTCTGTTCCCACAAGCTTATTTTGGCTGAGGATGGACATTAGATACTAAAAGAAGAATATAAATGTAGAAACTTGAGTGTTAATGCTCGATAATTTAATTAACAGAAAAAGAGAGAAAATTGACATACTTATTTACAATTGTGGCAAAAAGTGACAAGACCTCTGATTCTCTTGCATCAGGCACATTCCTAGCATAATCTCCAAGAACAGGATCCATCATTGGTGGCACAAAATGTTTTGCAATTTGTGGTTGATCCTCAGCCTTGTCCAAGAATGTATCAACCAATTTAAGTGTTTCTCTCTTAACCGAACTGCATCAATAACAACACTATCAAGGTTAACAGTAATCTAGTTAGTACAAATCAATTGAATATCAATCAAACCCACCGTAGAAGTTTCACATAGGATGTTCTAGAAGCAAAAGGTCCACCCTCAGTAATACTTTTCGATATAAGCTCACTATACATTCTGTTACACATAAAACATATTATTCAATATTAATGGGAGGGTAAAAGAATATAATCTATATATTTGTTGCAAAAAACAAGAATCCATGTCAAAATAATATAAAGACATTTCAGTCAACAGAATATACCGGTACACGTTCAACACGTCCAAAAAGATCAATGTGATCTGTGGCAGGAAATATGTTCCTAGAGAAGATGCAACACTTGTATTTGTCTGCAACATAGAAGAGACTTAAATCACGAGGGGAAAAACCAAACAAAAGCTACAGACCATGGACTTGACAGAGATATTAATGGTTAGCTAATGTCACATAACTATGCAAGTGTTTTTTCCATACAGGTTGAGCCATTTGGAATAATTGGTTCATGATACGATATTGGAAGGAAGCCTACATTACATTACCAAGTGGTCAAAAATTGAATTTCAACAAAAGGTAGTGCATTGTCCATGCTTAAATAATAAGACCAAAAGGCTTATGCTTTCATGCAGGGACATGCATGTTAGAGAGTGTATCCACCATACAACTAATACTTTCAAAATAATAGATATGTGTCTAACAATTTCATATCAATGCTAGGTAGAAACTTAATATTTCCACTTCAAAAGCCTTCCAAGCATGCAAAGTGGAATTCTCAAAAAATATACAGTAGAATCACAAAATTTACTATAAAGTTATACCTGTAATATATTAAGAACATTTCGAATCACATCTTGATCCTTCAGAAAATCAACATTTTGATGTGCCTTCCCAATAATTTCCATCCATCTCTGCAGAAGAATGGAGTAGGATGATAATTCATGCATGTAAATAACATTAAATCAATAAAGGAAATAATGTGGCATCATAATCAAACAGATAACCTGATTCGGCAGCACCATCAACTTTTGAAGATATTCATCTCTCTTCTGGACATCAGACTCTGCTTGAATCATGTAGCCAACCTACAATATTATAATATCACTTAAAAATATGCACACACAAATATAAGCATATAACTTAAGACTATCGATCAACTTAAGAGAAAAATGGATACAGATTCATAGAACGAGTGTATTTGATGAGGTTCAAGATCTGCAATTGTATTTGGAAGTGTAGTAAGAAGCTCAGAAACAAATGACCCATTTTCTCCAACCTGACATAATAATGAACATGATGATCATTAATATGCATATGGAAACGGAATATACTTGCTCATGGGAGGGTGTAAAAGGAATGAAATGTTACCTGAGTGATTACAAATTTACGCTTGCACTTCTGAACTATCTTCAAAAATGTATCGCAGGCCATATCCTAAAATAAGTTAAACATGAACAAAATTATGCAAAAATGAATTCTGAACAGCAAAAATATTCTACAAGTAAAAAAAATGTCTTGATCATTGAAGAATGCCACAGTATTTAAATTTTTAGTACTCAAAATTGGAATAAACTACTAGTTAAAAATAAAAATAAAATAAGCTGGATGAAGGGCAACACACAAAACAAGGCATATAAGGATCAGAAATCAAATCACACATTGGGTTAAATACACCACTACTATAATCAAATTTTAAAAGAAAAAAGAGCATAGGAACTAAAGTGGAATATTAAAACTAAAGAATCTAATACTGATCTTTTAAAAAAACATATAATTTATTCTTGGATAGTTTATATAGGTTACTAACTGTAGTATTGAAAGTTTATGATAGAATTTTAGGGGCATCATATTAAATTATTAAATATGATTGTAATAGGGGTTTCTGACTCTGGAGAGCAAAATCTGTTTTATTGTGTTCTGTGTGATTTAATATTTCTCTTCTCCAGACTCCAATATATCAATTGATGTTGTACAAATTTCAACTTTTAAGTCATCTGTCATAATCTGTCATAAACAAAGCTTCTAACAAAAGAAAAACACACAGCATAGGTATATTCCAAACAAATCATGCTAATAACATAAAAAAAACGAAAATCAAAACCTGAACTCCAGGATGTGTCTCGTGCATAAACTCAAACAACTTATTCACAACAGTTTTAAGAAACTTCCAATGAGCTCTTAAAAATCGTGGATACTGTCCCACAACATACCTGTCAGAAGAAGAATGCACATTATTCAACAAAGGAAATGCATCATTGAAAACAAAGAGCAAATGAATACACAATGATCACTTACATTATATTACTTGCAATAACAGCTTTATTTTCCTTTCCTTTTGTGATTTCACATAGGTTTAATAAATCACGTATGACCATAACCAAAAATCTGTTTTCCTGCCACAGAACCAAGATGTGAGTTTTAATTTATTTTTCTCGAAATAACACAACAAATAAAAGAATCCACAAGAAAAAAAACTAAGATATTTGCTAGGATACATATGTAATCTAGCCCATTGGGCCTGCGCATTGTAATGGTCAGAGTACCTGCGCAGGAGCCAATTCTCCTAGACTAGAAAATCCAGCTGGCTGCTAGCCTAATCAGCTAGATACAGCTATTAGGACTCAGTTGAGTTTTAGTTAGCTGACAGATCTGTTTGCAACTGTACTGTAAAAATATCAATATCTGTAATTTTCTAATTTCATATCAGAATAAAAACAATAATTTAGGAATTATTTCTCAGTCAAATTATTCACACCATGAATACAACTAACATAGTCAGTAGGAAAATTATGTTATACATGCATCAATTCAAGAAAAAAAAAAACAGAATAAAGCAACATTGAGGATGCAAATATATTTACATTTAGGATATAGCAGTTTAGCTCCATATTACAAAGCCAAAATTGATGTTCATATGTATAAAATATTATGTTATACATGCATCAATTCAAAAACAGGAACAGAGTTAAGCAACATTGAGGATGCAAATATATTTATATTTAGGATATAGCAGTTTAGACTCTACATTACAAAGCCAAAATTGATGTTGATATGTACCAACAATTGGGATGTATTCAAGAGAAGATGGGTTTATATGGCTCTAGTCCTGTTACCATGTTTGTCAAACTCATAAACTCGAGTGAAGAAGAAGGTCAACAAGTTGAAATCAACTCTGAATTTTTTGCCTCCAATGGACCTTATTATGACAATGATTTACCATCATGACTCACATGATTTGAAGAAATTAACTCCTTTTTAAAATGATTCAACTTTAATAACTTATGTTTTTATGAATTTATAAATAACTGAGTCACTTTTGTAGTTTTAATTATTGTGATTTGCTATTTTACTACATTATTCGAATTATTGTTGTGTTAATATTATCGTGTTAAGCCAATGTCATTAATAAGTTTCTTAATAATATTATTTTTCTATTATGCAAGTAATGTCCCAAGAGTTTCCGGGCGAACTCCACTGGACAAATTTAGGGAGGCTACATTGACATTCACATTGGGCTCTGCCTTGCATCTCTTCCAGCATTGCATTTCACCCAGAACCCTTTCTCCCAGTCCCAAGTCTCTGTTACTTCTCAATGAAGAGCGTTTCTTGTCTCATTTTGTGCCCTATGTTCTTTTATATTCCCTAAAATTGATGAGTTGGATTCTATTGTCTATTTTCAACCCTCAGCCAATCTTAGTAGGATTACGTTTTAGCAACAATAATGGATATTGGGTTGTTCACAATACACAATACCTGCTCTTCCAACATGGAACCAGATATAGATCCTATCGCCCAGCACAGTGTGTTCAAATTGTTCCACGTCCAGTCCTCACCACTAAGTTGTTTGCTTAACTTTCTCAGCATCTGCACATTACAATATAAAAGTTCACTGCTTCAAGTTCAGATATTTATATAGGGACAAAAATGCGTCAATTTCTTAATTGCAAGTCAGTATAAGAAAATTTTATCTCCCTCCAAAACAAAAGATTGATTTCTATTTCACATACCTGCTTTTCAGTATCATCATGGTCAAGATGTGACAAGTAAATAAGAGTCTCCCTCATGATCTGTATAATTGATCAAACTTTGACTAATCAGAATCTGATGACAGAAATCTTTCAAATTTATTCTTTAATCATCCAATAAAGTACAATCTTCAGAGGAAAACGGTTTCAAACATTTTCAATATTTTTACCTTGTATTGGACAAGAACAGCATTGTCTTTCATTGTTTCACGCACTAGATTTCCATTTTCATCTTCAACTATGAGAACCTCCTCCGGTTTTGCCATTCGACTGATCATAAGCATTCTCAACTTTGACATGGGACCAGCATAAAGTTGCCGGCGCTGAAGAAGTTGTGAACCAATGCCGTCAACCATACCAGGCACCTGCTTGCCATTGAGAAAAATATAATCATCACCTTAACCATTCTTGGAAAGATGATTAGAAGGATCACGAGAGGCAAATGGAAATTTAAAGCGGAACAAAAATACACATTTGAAAATGGTGCAAAAATTGACAACATAATATTATTAATTGAAAATCATTCAGACAATGTATATTCCAAAATAATGATTTTTGGGTTTAAACCAACTGATCCAAACTATATCTTATAAATAAATATCTTAGATCTCAGAAAACAGACTGTAATAGGAATACCCTATGTCAGTGCACCAGAAAAAAAAAAAAAAAAAACTGATGAAAGAAGAGGAAGTAAAGTACGAAAATTTTCCATAGTTATTTATTACACCTACGTTTACCAGATTTCATTTTATTCATTAGATTCCAATTACAGCATCGTACTTCATTAGTTCATTAACAAGTATATATATATATATATATAGAGAGAGAGAGAGAGAGAGAGAGAGAGATTTCTTGGGAAGATAGCATTCACAAAAGGAATAGTACAAAAAATATAAATGGTTCTCAATTGCTTTAGTAGGGGAAATGATCAAGACTAAGAAGAAAATTATGGGTAAAGAACGATAAAATAATCCTCTTTAAAAAGATATAAGTAAAGAAACAAGGAATGGAAGATATTAATGTAGTGAACAACGTCCAAAATAAGTACCAGACACAACAAACAACGTTACAGCTAATAATACCAATATCAATTCTTAATGTTCAACACATAAAACTATACCAAACACATAAAAACGACAGGAACCTATTTTACTAATCAAGATCAAGGTATGAGGAACCATAAAAAGAGACACCTGAAGTCCCATCATGCTGGCTGCTGCTGCTGCTGGGTTCTCCAAGCGGTGTGGCTCAAACAGTTCTGCAACCAAGACATTCCAGTAGTCCAGACAGACCTGATATTTTCCAGAAAACAAGTACACATAAAATTCTTGTACATTTCAGAACACTAAGTTGGGACACTTCCAGGGGTGGGGAGAAAAAGAGGTCTATCAGGAAAACTTGAGAATGAAAAACAAGTTTGAGCAATCACAACATAAGTATGCAAAGGGAAGACATATATGTCATCATCATACCTTAAAAACCTCAGTATCATCCACATATGAGATGTTGATGAGATATTCAAGACCTAATAGCAAAGCAGTTATATTCTCTTTAGTGGATTCCAGAATTCGAATATGAACCTGCATAAGCAGAAGGGTATCACCACACAACTATTCTTGTTAATAAAGACTTGAACACTCAACAAAGAAACAGAAAATCAATACATGCAATATACAGAAAAAGAGAAAATAAGCGGAAGAGTTGCTGCACAGATACAAAAAGAAAAACAAAGGAAACTTAGGCGCAACAGTTCATGATATGGTACATTCTTTCACCGGGTCTCATTACATTTCATAAATATCAACCTTCCTTGTAATCACAGATAACATAAAACTGAAAAAATAAACCTGCCTTGAAAAACGATGTGAAGAACATTGCCACGTTTTGTATAAATGCCTAAACAGGGGGAAAACAGTCAGATAGATACTTCACAGGTAATTAAGTAGTAAATCAGGCTAGCTTATAGCCAAATTACATAGACTTACTTGTTCCTCACTTGAACCATGTGCATATGCCTCAGGTATATTAGTAGTGGGCGGAAGTATGCTCTGCATTAGACATAACACTATCCCAGAATCAACCAAAGAAATTATCATATAATCAAAGTAGAACAAAATAGATATAGGAATATAATGAAGAAAATAGGCAAATACAATGTGGAACAGAAAGTTATTATTAAAACACACCTGCAACTGAACCATGAATATGTTATACATCTTAATATGAGCATCATAGTAATTCCGAAATTGAAGGACTGCAACCTGTGAACATTAAAATATAATGCTATTCATCTTGAAAGTTTCAGGTAAAATCATAAGCACATAGAGGATGGAGCATACCTCAGTTAAACATTGCAACGTCAGGTTCTGATATGCAGGAACTGGGAAAAAATTTAGCAGTGTCTCGAGCTGTAATGAACAAACAACCAAAAGATTTCAGAATTCCGCAACTGCAGTGTTACTTAAGCAGAAAACTGCACCTACCAATGGTGATTCAAATATATAGCCCAAAGGAATCCATGATAAGAAGGCATGCAATGTAGACAGTGTTGCACGTATTAGTTCAGTTCTTTGGGACACCGATAACACGTATAAGCACAACTCATGTATGAGCTGAAATTCACTGCAAACAGTCACGTACAATTCTTAGCAATATGTAAGCACTGCACTCCTTAATAACTAAAATGAACAACTAGAGTCAGAAAATCAGGAGCGTAAAAAAATAGATGATTAATAAACACAATTGAGAAATCGGTTCCACCTATAAACTAAGACAAAGGAGAATGTCCTCCCCTGTAAGAGAGAGATATACCTTTCCTGATAAAGGTATTTGTGCAATTCCTTTATACATAGTTTAGCTCTCAGTATGTCAGTTATAACTGTCACTGTAAGACAATTATAACTGATAATCATGAGAGCTTCAGCTATATATATATATTCTGTAACATAAGTTTATCTTTCTACACATTTGAAAAGAAAACTTGAGTTTATTTTGTCATTTCTAGAGATTTCAATTTAGAATTCTCTCTTTTAATTAATTTATTATCACCTTCTGTTTGTCAGGGCCTACCATATTAGTATGTCATATCACCAGAAAATATGCCATATCACCAAAGTAAAAGAAAGAGAAATGTAATAGAATCCAAAAAAAAACATCATCTTGTAGATTTTCTATAAACAAAGTCATTCAACATTACCTATTTAATGATTGTTTAAGCTCTTTTATCTTCTGCTGAGTCATCTCTCCTCTTGAAAAATCAAAAACCTCTTCACTCAAGAGCTGAAAGAACATTTTGTAATGTTACTCATTGATAAAAGGAACAAATTTTTGGTGGAAAAACGATGAACATACCTTCAATATTGCCATACAATTCTGACAAATTGTTTCACTTGTTTTAGCTGCTGAAACAAGGTCAGGAATGAAGCTTCTCCATCTCACTGGCCATTCATGCTTCAAAATCTGTGCATGCAGGATTTATTTGAGCAAAAAGTCATGTGCAGTTAATCAAACAGAAAAAAAATGTAATCAAGGAATGCAACAGAATTATTAAGTGAAAGGTAAAAGAAACCAACACATCCATTAGAAAAACAGAGGAAAACTACGGAAAATGTATAAATTTTATAGAAAAATAAAATGTGCACATTATAACTGGATGAGAATAACAGAAGTATACCTGAACTAGTATAATATCGAGTTTGTTGACATATAACCGCTCTGTTCGAAATGACACTTCATTGCGAGATAGCTAAACAGAAAAGGGTCAGTAAAGAAGAGAAAAGTTGCAGAAAGACTCTAAAGCATACAAATCAACACAACAAGTGTCACTATCTATGGTCTCTGCATTTTACAGATGTCGCTGATACCTGTACAATAACATCAGAGATGAAATTTTTCATTCCGTCTCGCTGCTCAGCAGGTAATGCATTCCATCTATATTTAATTACACCTTCTAGAACCTGTATATACAATAGAATTATGGTAAGAAAGTGGATAACTTGTTTGATACCCAATAATGTTGCTTCCATGGACACTTAACTCTATAAACCAGTTAAATGCAGAAGTCAAGGCAAAAAACAGTGTAAACATACAGACATAATACACAAGAAGTAGAAGAGTCAATAATTCCATCAACAAAATAACACCAAAACTGTACGGGGGTTAAGATTTCAGCATATATAGTAATTAGGCCTATGGAAAGTAATTTTGGCTTCAAATACTTCCACTCAAATATTAATTAGCTACAACTGAAACAAATAATTATATCCTTTAAAATAAGCATACTTCCAACTTCGATTGTCACGAATAAAGCCTCAATCTAGCGCATAAACCTTGATCCATACAAAAAAACATTATCTTCCATGTTGTCATATTCTGAAAATGTTTACAAATTTAAATGAAAGGAAAGCTAATGAAATATTAAGTTCAATGAACAACATTGAACCTGCCTGTAACTTCCATTATCTGGGACTGTCCATAACTCAACCTAGTTGGGTTGTAATCAACACAGTGATTCGTTTGCGTACCTATTTTCATTAAAAAAATATTTAACAAGTCTTAATTCTCAACAGGGTGAAGTCGTAAAAACTCTCAACATTTGTTTCTCGTTGCATACAAATAACTTCAATATTAGTCGGTCCCCTGCATCTCAAAAATTCGTTCATATTTTATTCACAAGTAACCATCATTGTTTGCATGCGATGGCCATGTCTGTGCACTCTAACAGTGAATTGTGCTTAAATTCAAGAACTCGTCAAGCAACATTTATTCTAGATGATTTAATCAGGTATGCTAATGGACCAGATTCCTCTAATAAAAACAAATGTAGTTAGTTCTGAATATCAATTTGGGCATTAGCGTATAACTTAAGGAACTATCTCCTGGATTTTAATCGTAGAAAAATTTAGTTGACTCCATGAAATTGTATAATAATCTAAAAGTATGATTCGCTATTTAGGACGGAAAAACGGTTTTAAGTCTTACGAATGAAAAATAGTCGTCATTAAGTATTTACCCCACGCAAATCGATCATCAAACAAACTAACCTGCAGGGCAAAGAACTTCGTATTTAGACTTTGAGTGTTCTGTAAAATATGCATGACTTGGAGCCACATATCAGGATTATTTTGCAAGTCGCGCAGAATCTGGTCAGCAGCAGTTCTCTGCATGGTTATAAAGAATCGTCACTTAAAAATGCAAAACAAGAAGTATATACAAAAAACAGAAGAAAAAAAACGGTGTGTTTTCCACATTAACAACACTACCGAGAGTTTCATTTCCCAACTCCACCTTAGTGAACCAAGTCAGTGCCTCAAGAAAGAGTAATTACGAGAGGCGAAAACAATTTAACAGTGAATGATTAAAAACAACGACTCCGTAAAGCTTCACATAAACCCTAAGCGCGTCAGTGTGTTCTGTACGGCAACACAGTTCTCACGCATTAGGAGACGCGAAGAGACAGTGAAAGCGTAGAGGTTTGGAGAAGCGAAACAGTGAGTGAAGACGAAGAGAGAATGTGACAGTGAAGAAGAAAGATGCAAATTAGGGAGAATGTTGAATAGTGTAGACGCAGACGAAAAGCGAAAGCGTGACGGAAAGGGAGAAGAAGCGTGACCTGTTCCTTGGATCCGGTGCCATAGAAGGCGGCGACGGTGGCGTCGAGTAAAGAGACGTCAATAGGTTGGGACAAATCCCTGAGCTTCTCCGCGGCCATGGGAGTGAACGATAAACCCTAGAATCTGAGAGAGAAGAGAATGCACGAAGCGAGAAAATATTGTGAAAGAATTGATTTGATTTGAGGAAGGAGAAAGAGGGAGGGAGGGAGAGGGCGTTTGGACTTGGTACGTTATATATTGTGAGAGAACACACATGACAGCTTGAATTTGAAGCAGAGTTGGAAATTTGGGGAATTTTTTTATTGTTATAATTATTAGTATTTATTATTATTCCGTCTTCTTCTGTTATTTAGTTGCCACCTGTTGCCAACACCCAGATTGAGACAACGCGAAACAGTATCGTTTTATATTATTCTTAAAATAATAAAGTTTCAAAAATTTCTACAAATAAAACACACTATTCATTCCTCTTAATTAAAAAAAATTAAAACTAAATGACAATTTAAAAAAATTTCAAATATTCAAATCACAATAATTAATTAAATTCAGGGATTAAAGTAAATTCATAAAAAAAAATATTGTATTAGGGTCTCATTCCTTAGAAAATCAAGTCAGACACTTGTTTAATTTGGT
>Ga0123341_1002899_pt1 | contig 14427 bp, 6 predicted proteins | sample Turbeapinknodule_FD_89959 | JGI IMG/M metagenome (GOLD analysis project Ga0123341, IMG submission 89959) | Root nodule microbial communities of legume samples collected from Mexico - Turtle bean Mexico pink nodule | ecosystem: Host-associated > Plants > Roots > Nodule | place: Mexico: Nepantla... | reverse complement strand
ATTTAAAATTAATTTTTATTTAATTATTTTTCTTGTAGTATTATTACATGAAAATTGACTTAATATTCAATAATTGAAGCAGTTATGAAAATATTTTACAGTTCTAAAATTTTATAAATACTCATTACAGTGAGTATTTTTGACATTCAATACTTTTCATTTACTTTTACTTACTTATTCTAAAACTCTTATCAATTTAAACATTGAAAAATCTTTTTTAAATGAATCATTATTCTACCATAAAACTCTATAACTTAAAAAAAAAAATCAATTGACTCTTACAGATCAAACATGCACGTTTGAACAAATCCTCAATAATAACAGAAACTATATTAGTTTCTACGACATAATATTGTTACATTTTTTCAACCAATTTTGTACAAGTTTGCCTAATGTCTTTACCATATAAAGATAAAAAAAAAAAATATGTTGAAAAAAAGTCAAATTACACCGTTTGGACCTGGAGAATTATGAGTGTGCATTTCAGATATATATCGCTTATGTAATACACATACTAATACGAACAGTGATATGATACGGATATGAAGATACATATATAATATTTAAAATATAAGACACGAAAACATGAATTTATGTGCAAAAGTATATTTCAGATTATTTTCGGAGAGAAAAATATTTTTTATGACTGATTCAAAATGATTTGTTTCTTATTTCTATAATCATAATAAAATTTATACAATAAATTTAAATTTTTAAAAAATTAATATATTTTTTATTTTTAAAATTATGTTATAATCGTACTAAAATTATTAGAAATTCAACAAATATTTTTTAAATTTTATACTTTACGAATACATACAAGTATTCGATATCCAATATAAATATCCGCCACCAACACATTATTTTAAGAAAAAAATACTGTCCGAGTTTACGATCTTAAAATCTGATTCATAATCAAGAGACCTAAATTAAAAATGCATCCTTGAAAAGAAAAGAGAAGCATGGCATGGCAGCAGGGTCATGAACTGCCCCCACCCAAAATCATTGGAGGGGCCCAGCTGAGACTATCTTTTCTTTATGCGATTTTATTCTGCTTCCCACCAATAATTAAGACCCACGTGTCCCGACAATGACGCCGCCAACGTACCTACGAGAGCATGTCCACCTTGACACGTGCCGCACCCTCAAACGTATTGTTACCTCGGAATAGTGTGCGCGTCACACTGTCACTGTCTCTCCATCCCCAATTTGCCCCTCTCCTTGTCTTTTTCTCTTTCTCTCTTCTTTACTATTCACTGTTCTTCCTTCTCTTCTCACACACTACCAACCAAGAGGTTCATATTGTCAAATTATTTATTTCAAGCACACACTCTCACCCATCAATCTCCTTCAACGGGTTTTCCAAAAGCTTCCTCATTTTGGCCAGAAACCAAGGCAAAAAGCAATCTTCAATACAGAGAGAGAGAGTGACGAAAAAAAATACAACAAAAATCAAGGGTTCTTCAATATGCCATTCCTCTCTTCTTTAGGCTTACATCTCTACTCCTCCAATACAATGGCCACCAAGAAACCTCTAAACCTTGTTTTCTTCATCTTCCTTGTTTCACTACCATTTGTTCAATCCTCTACTTCAAGTGAGTTCAAGAAAACCACTCTTCATTTCCTTCAGGTTGTTTTTGTCTCTGTTATGTCTCAAACAAACATTGTAGGAAGCGAGTCCACTCAAACAAACACAGAGGTATGCGATATTATGCAAAAACAAAATGGTTGCAACTTATTTTGATCTTTGTTTTATTTTATGTTGGTAACATGGGATTTTACTTTTAGGATGCAAGATTTGGGAATGAAGCTGCTTCTACTCGCATGGTTGAAGACTCAGCTAGAGAAGTTCCAACGGGACCTGACCCTCTTCATCACAACAACCACCCTATAGGCCATTGATTTTCCTTCCTTGAAAAACTCTCCAATATATATTTTAATACATGTTAGGTTCATGCTGATTCCACTATTTTTATCTGCATTACAATGTACTGCGACAAAAATATATATTTCCATTAATAGTTCAATGTCATATCATGAATATAATTCAGTGCTTATGGTTTTGATGTACGAGCCATATCTTCTCCAATGTGCTTATTTTTGTACATAATCAGAAACGCTTAAATACTTACTTAATTGGATCGATATTTGTCAATCTTTTTGCATTCCATTCTGTTAATCGTTTATGAGGTGAAAGAAACAGTATGGTGTTTGCATTACTTTTTACACCATTCATTCCAAGAAGACAAAACAACTTGGACTAGAAAGTGGAACCATTTGTTGCCTTTACAGAGCAATCTGCATTGCAAATTGGTGGTACAATTTTCAGAGTTGTGGAACCATTTCTTTTTTCTGCTTACTGTTTTCAAGTTCAAGTTCAGCCATTAGTGCAGCAAATTGGTAAAACACAAAAACGCTACTTCTGAAGTGAAAAAAAGAGAGTCCTAGACTCTTTTTAATTGAAGAATTATTTGCAGATAATGATAAATGAAAGTATGGCACCTAAGAATTAAAATGCAAAAATTCCAAATTTCTCTGATGTTTAGGCGATAAACGTGGCTTCCTTCAATGAAAAAGCTTAGTTTCTAGCTTTTTGCTGAGAAACGTGGCATGATAGGAGGCTATGGTGGAATAAAATCAAAAGGATGGAAGAATGTGGACAAAAAATATCATAAAAGAAAGACAAAAATATCTGAATATAGGGTTTGGAAAGGAAAGAGAAAAATATCTTATTGTGAAATAAATAATGATGGATTACCAATCATTACATACCTTTGGGCCCTAAGCTAAGATACTTAGAAATATCTATCGCCAGTGAGACTGTTTCAAATATCAAACACTTTTTTTTTATACTTTCACTTTTTGAGTTCAGTCGCCGGAGTTCTCTCCCTGCGCCGCCGCAGCAATGTCCAAAACCACCGCATCTGGCGACGGCGCTCCAGCTCTCCACTTCGATACGCCGACGCTGGACCGGGAGTTCGCGGCGCTTCTCCACACGATTTCCGAGCACGGCGGGTACGCTTACGTGAGCATGGCGGCGCTGGCGTCCGGCGGCGACATTCGCGCGGCGGAGGCGGCGCGTGAGATGGCGTGGGAGCAGCTTCACTCCGGGCCGTGGCACTCGGTGCTGCCGGTGTGGCGCGACGCGTACTCCATGGCGTGCCTCCACGTGGCGGGACACCACTACGGCAACGGCGAGTTCAGGGAGGCGCTTAGGGTTTTGGATTTGGGAATCATCATGGGAGGAACGCTCCTCCGCAAGGATTTGGACTCCGCCGTCTCGAAAGTGTCGGAACAAACTCGAAGGCGCGTTAGGGTTTCTGATTTGGGGGGCTCGGAGCACCGGCTCGTGGATCGGGAATTTGATGTGGCGGAGGTGAGGTCCGGTCCTCTTTGTTTTCTTTTATCATCGTTTTTTAATCAGCATTTTCGAAATCTCAATTGTAAAGCTTCAGTAAGTTGCTAAAATACTCACGTTAATCCAAACATGTAGTGTGCTGGTGTAACTCTCAGGGATGATGTGATACTAATTGTTTATTAATGGTGGAATTGGAAGATTTTTTACTTTTTGTTATGGAGGCATTTGATTTTGTTTTATGTAAGGCTGTTCTGCTCTAACGTTTATGTTATAGCTTTTTACACTGTAGGTGGTCCAACTTTTACCAATGAAGTCTCTTTCTTCTAAGCTTGTGGTGAAGAAGTCAGCGCTGTCGTTGGATAAATTCCTGAAGGATCATTACCTGTCTCGCTCTCCGGTTATTATCAGCGACTGTATGGCTCACTGGCCAGCCAAGGCGAAATGGAATGATGAAGATTACTTGTTGAGAGTTGCCGGTGACCGCACAGTTCCGGTTGAGGTAATTGCTCTGATGATATATTTTTTTATTGTGAGGGAAGACACCTGCTCTTCTCTGAGGAGCAATTACCAAACTGTACTTTTACACACTCCTGGGGAATATATATGTGTAGTAACTGTTGGATTCAAAGCTAAAGTATGAAAAATGAGTTGTTTGATGATGGTAACATTATTTCTGTAACAAATTTCTTAACATGAGTTTGGTGAAGTTTATGTGTGAAAAATGTTCAAGCCCTACTGATGTTGAGAAAATACTATTTGAGAATTCGAGACTAAAATTTAAGCGAAAATGAAAATTTGTCAACCTTGGAAAGTTATTGACAAACACAAACTTGAGTCACATTATTGTCTTTGCATTGCAACTTATATCTAGTCCTCTCTTTATATTTCCTGAATTTATGCCTACAGGCAATCAAAATTGGTCATCCTACTCATCAGCCAGTGGGGTGGGGAACATACTTTAGTGTAGCTAATCTATTTGCATTGCATACTATTCCCTTCAAATATTTCCTGTTTTATAGGCCGAAAAATGTTGCGTAAAAAATCCTAGAACTTTGCACGTGTCATGCATCTAACAAGTGAATAAATTTTGTTCTGGTTGCTACAGTTTGGGAGTGGAGACTTCCCCCTCCCTTCCTCCTTTTAATCTGATGTTCCATGATAGATTCTTTTCTCCCACTAAGTTTTTAGAACTGAAATAAAAAATAGGCAATGAAGACAAAAGTTGATGAAATTTATGATTCTCACAAGTTGTTCTGTCAATTCTTAACATTGTAACATATATGTTGCATCTAAGGATAGCACATAAATACATCTATTACAAAAATATAAAATAAATTAATCAGACCAAATCCATCCATTTTTATGGATGATTAATTATCTACTCATTACTTTGGTCCTCCTATCAATATTTAAGGGATCATAATTAATCCAACTAGTGTTTCATAATTAAATCTTCCTTAAATTTACCTTTCTAAAAAGTTTTGAAACATACATTTTAAAATTTATTTTTGAAATTAAAAAAATATCCAAGTAAGTTTGTCACCTCTAGTTAAATCTAGTTTAGTACCATTTGAATGTATGAAGCATTTACCTCATGTAGATTTTTCTGTCATGGCAAGGCTGTTGGAAGTTGTTTAGTTAGATTATATATTTTTTAGATATATTTGCAAAAAAGGGTAACTTGCAGCGTTTTTTCCAGGTTGGGAAAAACTATTTATGTACTGAGTGGAAGCAAGAGCTCATTACTTTTTCAGAATTTATTCAGCGGATAAAGTCTGATGCCTGTTCTCCTGGTGGTCCTACATATCTTGCTCAGCATCCATTATTTGACCAGGTATTTACAATTTAGATTTATGTAGTCTCCAAATCTACTTTTTCATTTTAGCGTGCAAGTGCTGGACTTGTACTGCTTTCAGTAACTGATACTATTGAAATCGCAGATAAATGAGCTGCGGAGAGATATTTTTATTCCTGACTATTGTTTTGCTGGTGGAGGGGAGCTACGATCTCTCAATGCTTGGTTTGGTCCAGCAGGAACAGTAACACCATTACACCATGATCCGCATCATAACATACTAGCTCAGGTAACTCAGCTGTACAGAACTGAGCTGTCTACAAATCACCTTTCCTACCCCCACCACACCACACACAGAATTCAATTTATGTACCTCTGGCTGTTACTTATTATGGCCCTCGTCTTTTGAGCATATGTTAACCAAGTAATTATTACTGAAATAATGGAGGTACCATGACTCGTACTTTTTTCAGTACTATTACCAAATAGCTGGCATAGCATAGTTGATTTTATTCAAGATATAGACAAAATATGAAGTTTGGATGTACTGTGGCTTATTTTAAGAGACCTTTAATGAATGAGGATGACATTATATTGTAGTTAATATTATATCCTTTTTTTAAAATTGTCTAGAAGATGTTGCTTACACTTTGTAGAAAATAGCCATAGCCGTATCAAGAGAGATTATCATGCACCATGGAATAATGTATTTGACTGAAATAATTTTCTCACTGACAGGTTGTTGGAAAAAAATACATTAGGCTTTACTCGTCATCTTTGTCTGAGGAACTTTCCCCCCACTCTGGTACCATGCTCAGCAATTCCAGCCAGGTATTATTTTCCTGAACTATATGATTGGACAACTTGTGATGTTGTTTACTTGTGTTCTTGTACGAAAGAGTAATAAATCTAAGTGGCCAACGAGCTCTAGAAGCATTTCATTAATGTGGCGCTATGCACTCTGTTACTCGATGTAAGTCTAGGCCTTTTTATCCTTTCACTTGCAACAGATTTTCCAGGCAGCCAAGTGATCAAGTATTTTTAGCTTATAACCAACCTAAAAGATTCCATATGAGAATAATTTTGTTACGACAAAAATGATTCTTCTGCAAATGCAATGCTTATTATTGTGTAGACTAGCTGCCAACAGAAAGTAGAATTCAGATGAAAATGATTGTGTTTTGCAGTTTACTTATACAATATGTGACAGGTTTTTGAACTTGCTAGGAGGTGTTGATTCTCGTTTAGCTTAACTGCAATTTCATTGATACGGCCCAAACTGTGCCATCCATTTTCTTGTTTTCATTTAACTTCTGCTTGTTTGTTGATTTATATTTATTATTGCTTTTGATATTTTGAAATCTGTGCCCCCATGTTGATTAGAATTGTTTTCGTCTGAAGGTTGATTTAGATGATGTAGATGAAACGAAGTTTCCCAAGGTGCAAGAGTTGGAATTTGTAGACTGTATTTTAGAGGAAGGCGAAATGCTATATATCCCGCCAAAATGGTGGCACTATGTGCGATCTTTGACTACGAGTTTTTCAGTTAGCTTTTGGTGGAGTGAGGGTGACAGTTCGGATGCATCCTAATCTTATATCATCGTCTTCATCTCTACATTTCATTCTTTCTTAATGAAGAACTTAGCGTGTTCTAAATAACGTTCCTAATATCTGTGACAACTCGTGTTACCCAGTGACACTATAATTATCGTGCATAAACATCATTTTTGGCACTGGTTCTCGTTACATATGCACGTCCTTTTTTTTTATCATAAAGCTTTGTGAATTTGATTCCGAAACTCTTTTGTCGTTTAATTATTGATCTAAAGGTTTGTCAAACGCAGTCCCCAACAGTAGAGTAATCTTATTAGTACTCTATTTTTGGAGTTAAATAGTACTACCACTGTCCATTTGTATTGAAATCAATTAATCATACTACGGTATTCTTACGGTATTCTTGCTCCCCCATGCGTAGCAACGATGTATCTGACAAGATTGTTTCTACAGTGGAAGTGTAGCTAGCTATAGAATCCAATTTCTCTCTACCTCTACGGTTCTCCCTGCTACTCCCTCGTTTTGTTCTAAAATTTCTGATAAACATCACTCTGCAAATTTAAAAAGAAATTGGTGGTTGGGGTTTCTTTTCATAGTGCCTTTCTATAGCAATTAGGAAATTTTTTTTCACGTTTAATCCTGCTCTTATTTTCTTGTCTTAACCATAGCAGTTGTTAAAAACTAGTCTGTATTCGTATGGTTAGTAAATTAGTGAAGGGGGTGGCATCCATGTAGTTACTATACACACAAAAATATGCACGCACAGATACATGTGTGTGTAAAGCTTGCGTTGAGTGACAGTTTCATCTGACAAGGTTGTTTCTTTTAAGGGAATGTTGCTCTACTTCTACAGTTCTCTCTAGTACTTCTCCTTTTTTATCTCATAAATTTGATGAACATTACACTGTGAATATAGAAAGAAAGTCGGTGGTGCGTTCCCTTCAACATCAATAATTGCTACGTAATCAACGGGTTTATTTTCCCAGTTATAGTAATTGTAATTAAGAAAAACATTTCCTTATTTGGTCTTTATGTTCATAAAGACCATCTAAATCTGCATATTTTGTAAATTAAGAGAGAGTACAATCATCCAGTGATCAGTAAATTAAGCAAAAGGGTTTCTGAGGGTCCTACCAGAAATTGAATGTTAGGCCACTGGTTAGCAAGAGATGAAAATGTGTTTTTTTAATGCACTTTCTGTATTCTGAACTGAATGAAATTGTGAGTATTCGTAATGACAGAACGAGTGACAAACATAATTTTATTTAATAACAATTCTCTGCACTTCTGAATCTTATCTATTCAATGGCAAGCACCCATAATTGTACATGCAATAGATTAAATCGGTTACAACTATTATTAATAATCAGGTACGTTTGGCTAGTTGCAGACTTAAAGGAGGAAAAGTCTAAGTAAAAGAAAATGTGCATATAAAACTTATTACTAGTTTACTTAGGCTGCAGACTTGTATCTGCAAAGAACTTTACACCTCAAGACCCTATCCTGAACATAAAACCCTGGCATCACCATGATCTTAACTCTGCTTGGCCCTTGTGACCTTTGACACATATCTTCCATGTAATGAGGATCAAAGATTTTATTCTCTTCAACCCTTAAAATTCCCAAGGGAGGGTTGAAAGAAAAGGCAAGCAAATGTAGCAGCCACATGCATTTTGCCGCGACAAAGAAAGCTTGAAGGAGCTGTTCAGGCCATGGCCTTATCCATTTTAGAGTAGCGTTGATACAACTCATTTTCTGGTCACAGAACTTGCTAAACTCTTCACTGTAATATTTTGTTCCCTTTCTCAGTACCTCATTCCAGCTCAAATTTCTAAGGGCAACAAAAGAAGAGAATTGTGATTGACGATCCTGCTGCGGGTCTAGGAATTTTGAGCAACCGTTCTTTTGGAAAACACAATTCTCAAAGTCTTGGTAGAGAGACTGATTTATAAAAGCTTCAAAATGGTATAGAACTGCCTTTGAGTACTTGGAATTCAGAGATAACTTGTATGGTTGGAGAAGCAAGTTCAAATTTTCTGTCAAAGAATGATCAGTTTCTTCAATGTGGGTTATAAGGGTCTTACAGAACTGCTTCACTGATAATCTGGACTCTGACACTATCTGCAAGAATCCCTCTACCATTACTTCTTCACTCACAGGCATCACATTTTCTCCATTTCCTTCAAATAGTTTCCCCCTTTGAGGAAGATTACTAAGTTGGTCACAAAGTTGAGAATCCCTTGTCTGCGTGGCTTGCTTCAGAGCTTTCTTCAGCTCTTCACAGTACCTCTCCAAGTACTCCAGCTTCTATTTCAGCTCTCCCAATGAACTTCTCATCTCAGAAACTTCCGTTAAGGCCACATCTCGGTTCTCATTTGCTTCCACCAGCTCTTTCTTCAATGTCTCAATTGACATTATTCCGAAGTCCTTGAGAACCTGCGAAACATCCTCAGATTCTGCTCTATTAGGGGAACTCTCATTCTTATGTTTCTTCTTTAACCTAGGAAACAACCAAGAAATCACCCCCTTGCTCTTGGGTTGGGATTGAAGAGATGAGTGGGAATCCGTGACTGGGACAATAATGTTGGAGCTCTTGCTGCTCCTTGCATTCTCAAAATCGTTAGCTATGGTGGCAGGGTTACATTTGCTGATGGACTTGAAATCCTCCATGCTGTTTCTCCTCCTATACTTGAAGTAATCATTTGCAGGTGATGTTTGAAGAACAGTAATTTGATTTGCACAAGAGCCAGTCACCGACTTGGCATCATCAGTAGGGCATGTGTGAGATTCAAGGTTGGCAAAACCAGAATATAGTCCTTTTCTTGAACTTGATTTCTCCTTGTAATCTGCTACAATGGTTTCTATGCTGTTTCCTCCTTCTAGCAGACTCCCATCCCAACTTTCTGATACTGTTTGGCTTTTCATGGAGTTTTGGTTGTACCCCACCAGTGCCAGTGGATCATCTTCATAGCTCTGTCAATATTTCTCAACTTTAGAAACTTATTATCAATCAAAATTGAAAAGGGAAAAAATATATTAAAGGGGAGGGGGAACTTGCAGTTGCAGCCACAAATATGAGTAGAATCTGAAAATAGTGAAAAAAACTGATAAAAGCGTTAAATTATTCTTCTAATTAAAGAATCATTAAGACAATAAATATAAAAGTTTCACAATTTGCCTCAGGCTCAGCTCAGTTGACTTAATGAACCTTAAAGAGTTCCATGACACAGAATTTAAAGCGAAAATCCAAAATTTCTCAAAAAAAGTCAAAACTTTCATTCACGGTCGGTGTTTCCTCAGGATTAAATAAGAAAAAAGAGAAGCAACGAATAAGGATGTAACCGCACTAATAATGACATCTACCTAACCAAGCCATAAAGAAAGCAGCAATTTCATAATTATTTCAATTGTAATAAATAGCAGCGCTCTAGGGAAAGGGAGCACCACAAACACTTGCATATTCCACAAATTCAAGTATCTTAAATTTGGTCCTTATCATGATTAACAGCAACAGTCAATTCAAACATAATCCCGCAACAGATAATCCAGAAAAAAGTACTCTGTTTTGCAATGAATTGCGAAGATTCTAGGATACCCAGTTCATCAAAATAACTAAAAAGCAAATTTTCAAGCCAAAATTCAAGAAAAAATTACAATACCCACTGGAGTGAAAACAGGGTAATCTTGGGCAGAGAAGTGAGAAACAGGGCGCAAAGCAGGGGAAGGGGATGGGACTCTAGCATTGGCTGGGCTATTTCCTCGCATTAAAGCCGCATGAAGAGCTCTCAGCTCCACTGCTTTGGCTATGGCTGCCTGAATTTCCTGCCTCGTAATTTCAGGGTTTCCATTGTTGGTGTCCTTGTAGTCTTTGAAAACTTGTGCTGATGATGCTGTTGTAGCCATGAAGCAAAACAAAGAAAAAAAACAGAGTGGATCATGTAAGTTTGGAGAGGATAATATGGGCACCAGATGAAATTAGAAATTTTTAATTTGTGAGGGCTAGAAGAACAAAGGGATGACCGAGTGGTATTTAATGGTTGGATTTTATCTTAACGCCATATCTAAAGCAGAACCTTGGAGAACCAGAAAATAGGAAGAGGGATAGAGAGGGGCACCCCAAGTCCAAATACTTTTGTTTTTATTCTCATAGGAAAAACTAATGGAGTGAGTGCATGTGATGATGTGAAAAGAAGAGAGTAAGAGAGCAGGAATTTTAACTCTTACATGTTTGTAACATATCAGCAGTGTGTTGCAAGTTTACCAATTTGCCCACGTATTCAAAAATTACCAGAATTCAGCATTAGGTGGTGGTACCACTGTTTCACATGATTGCTTTAGTACGAACATGAGAAGTTCCATGCCACTATCTTCCACTTTCATATCAATATCAGTGGTCAACCATTTCTGCTTTCAATTAAGGGATACTTTGGACTAGATGTTGCTTTAATTCTAATTCATACTTCGTGTGTAATCATCACAGTTAATAATAACACGGTTATGTTCCTTTGTAGAACTTCTTTCACAGAGGCATCAATTGACCTTGGTGGCTTTTTTCTTTCATGATGAGAACATGTTCTTTATGTGATAAGGTAATATTTTAGATCCCACTATATGCTACTTTCATCTACCCATTTCATTGCATGTGTGTATATGGCCTTGTTCACCAACTTCTTCGTTACTTGGTTGGCCTTAGTTGGCTTTGAGGCTAAGACCTAATACAGAAAGTTCCTTCTCTTGAACATGTCCTGACAAGTAAGGTCATTGGGAGAATTCATAAGAAGAAACCCACTTTTTAAATTCATTGGTTTAAGCTAGCTTTGGACATTTTAGAAGCTTTTAACTTACTCCAACTGCAAAATTAACTTTCTTTTTTCTTTTGCACCTAACGTGCAATTATGTTGGTTGAGGTCCATATTCTGCAAATAAAAAAATTGAAGATGAATGATACTGAAGCGTGAAAGGTGCAGTTTCTTTTGGCGAAAAGGGAAAAGAAAAATAACCAAAACGTTCCAAAAGCTTGACACTTAGCAGACATTGAATCATATATTGGAGACAGAGTGTCACAGTGGGGATCAAGTGATCAAGTGGGCATTGGGACCATATATGAACATTACTCCCAAAGGGTATTTTTGAAAACAGAAAATATTTATTATTCAGTCTGGTATCTTTCATAACTGCAACTATAATTTCCTATAGGACACTGGAATCTTTGGGGGATATTGACCCTAATATTATACGTTTAGAACAGTTATTTAAACCTAGTGGAGGTAAAGCTGTTAACTTTCTTACTTTTACAAGGTGATCTAAACATAGTTGGTATGATCTGTTTATCATTTTTATTATGATTATTATTATTATTATTATTAGTATCTAATATTTTTATATTTATGTAAGATACAACCGTTTAAGAGTAGCTTCAGGCATAAATTTCAATATCCATGGTAATAGGATAGTTTAGGTTGATGTATTATTTGATTCTGTTAAATTTTTTCATGGGAGTTCCTTGTTAAGGTTATCACTTCTGTTTATCTCTTCTTACTTAACAGACTGCTTCAGAACACCATGCTTGAATTAAATTATGATTATGATATCACATTTGATATTGTGAGCATAAAAGTTAAACATGTCAAAAAATGTAACAAAATCAGACTTTATAGTTTAGCTTATTCATTATAAGATAGATGTAACTGGTTATGGCAACAGAAGAAAATTTAATAAGATGCAGAGAGCAAATTAAAAAGTGAAAAGAAGATAAGAAAGAATCGTTTTAAACAAAAATAGTAAATCTGAACAATCACCCAAAAAAATAGAGAAAGAGATTCATTTAAACAAAGCTATGTAATCTTGTAACATGTCTCAGTACTTTACCACCATATAAACACCAGATACCTATTCTTTCAATGTCATAGTTTTTCTTTGTTACATACATGTTTTTTGTCTAAAACCCACACAGGTGTGAAGTCTACCTCATCAATATTAAGAAATTGCATTGCTAATACATACATACCTGCAAAGTAGCATAGATATATAGCAAATATGAAGAAAAACTACATTTCTTTCTCCATCAAATGGGACCCCCTAAGGATATATCAGATTAAACAGGGATTAATCTGGTGCATGATTTTGCTTAGGAAAGGTATCTTTCTGTCTCTTGTGTCAATAATTGACTTCATTGACAAGGAGGTAGGGGACACCAAAGTCTCCAAAAATGACTTAAGATAAGGGAAGCCCTAGGAACCACTGCTCATCAATTTAAGCATCCTTTAACTTCTCTTGATAATTTAAATCATGCAGACAACTTTACCATGACATCATACCCCTTGCATGTTTTGCTTGCAAGAGGAAACCTAACCACCATGCAATCAATTGAGGCAAATTTTTCTAATTTAGTTAATAATCTTGAACTCAACATACAACTACCTTAAATATAAAAAATAATTGTCATGCTAATAGTTCTTGTTTTTAGTTCTGTTTTCTTTAAATTAAATCTCTGCAACTGTTAGTATGACTGACTTTTACATACTGTGAGTATGTGAAACCATTTAAGTTTATAATGATTCTATCATGCAAGATTATTTCTGATGAAAAATAAGTGTATGAGAAGAAAAACATCTTTGGAAAATGTAAGAGAAGGAAACGTGGGACCACTAAGGTTATGTTATGTTCCACTGCTCACAAAACCATTAGAGAAATGTGGCATTGGACCAGGAATGGCCATTTAGCATTATTGGAGAAGAATTCTGAAAATTTAATTTATTGTAAAATATTGTACTTAATTATATATAATTAATTTAATAATTATTATAGAATCTTATGATTAATGAATTTATCTAATCATGATTAATGAATCTATCTAATGTACTTTTTTCTATATATGAAATAATGTAAATACAGAGAATAAAAACATTTTTTTTTCTTTCCATCTTCTTACATACAATTTTTTATATAGTTGCAAAAGTATTTTGTTTGTATTTTGTTTGTTTGCATGGAGAAGATGGGGAAGAAGGTGGTATGAAGAGTTGTGTGCATGAGGATTGCTTCTCTTTCATTATCAGTGATGGTCACGTCCTAGCCTGAAAGATACAAGTGATATGAATTCCGCGTCTCTTGCGGGGAACAAAAGAGGAAGTTGTAAAGAAAAAAACCAAACAAAGTGTGGTCCTCTTTGTTTTAGTATCAAATGACGAAACCGCCTCAACTCACCTTTTTCTACGTGTTTTTCTTTTCTTTTCATTCTATGTAACATAATACCAATAAGAAAACCTTGCGATCAATAGATAATGAATTCTGTTAACTTTAGGAGATTAAACCTATTAAAATCATACTTAATTTGAATATATTATTTTATTCTCTTAAAACTTTTGGTCAATATCAACGACCATTGGATATAATAAGATAGTGTAATAAAGAAATCTCTCACGAATTTTGATTAAATTTGAAATTATTTTTCAAATTTTAAAGAGGGTTTGGAGTGATCTTGATGATATGACATGTCAGTCTATTATTTTATTATTATTATTAGTTTTCATTACATGCATTTCACTCAGTAAAATAGGTTGAAATTAAAAATATTATTTGTCTACCATGCATGCATGGCAGCTCACATGGGTCCAGTAGCAATTGATGTTTAAAATAAAAGGGCATCAATTGTTGGGATGCAGTGACTATATTATTATCCATGTTCCACCCAAATATACTTTTCGAAACAAATATTATTAGT
>Ga0123341_1002898_pt1 | contig 14428 bp, 11 predicted proteins | sample Turbeapinknodule_FD_89959 | JGI IMG/M metagenome (GOLD analysis project Ga0123341, IMG submission 89959) | Root nodule microbial communities of legume samples collected from Mexico - Turtle bean Mexico pink nodule | ecosystem: Host-associated > Plants > Roots > Nodule | place: Mexico: Nepantla... | reverse complement strand
ATTTGTAAATTTACATTTTATACCTCTTAAAAAAAAATTTAAAAAATCACAACTATCACATCATTCACAAATTTCAATAAATTTTTTTCATAAATCCACTCTAATATATCCAAATTCAAACAATCTTACTTTTTTTCATACTTTTTTCTCAAATAATTTTAAATTTACTCTCTGAAATCTATTTCTCGATCAAACACACCAGAAAGAAATAACAAAGGTCAGAAGGAGTGGGAAAAACTTTTTCTGATAGGAGCAACTCTATTGCGCCAGGAAAATAAAATCTCCATTTTCTGTAATTAACAACAGAAAAGGGTGACGGAGATAAATAACGTGTTATTGGATCTTTAAAGTGTTTGTTTTGAGAAAGAAGAAAATCTGAATGCGAAGCATGCCAAGTGGCTCTTTTCTCACCCACATGGCTGCTCTGTTTTTCAACGATCAGTGAATTTCTTCCACCCATAGCCATGAAACGACAACCCATGAAAAGTCGTAACAGATATTCATTTTTTTTTAAGAAAAGAACTTTTTCATGGCCTTAAAAACCATGCTGTAAGACCTTAAAGTCTTAAACGAATAAGCTTCATTAATGTGTTAAGAAAATAACATTCACTTGACTTTTCTGAAGGATCAAACTAGCACACGGAAATGGCTCTTTATATAAATAAGCCACGATGAAAGGACCACACACATCGCGATTCTCATTTGTGAACCAACAACATTAAACAATTTCAACTTCACATATTCACCTATATATATAATATATAATATTCCCCCAATTAATTAACACCCACGAGTTGTCAAAGGAATGAGTGTGAATAGCCAAAGAAAGAGGCACATTTCTGTTCAATTCTGCGAAGCATAGATGTGCATACTTTTAGAGACAGCCTCATACCATATATAATTAAGGGGGGAAAATCATATTCATCATGCCACTTAATAAAAAACACTCACATATTATATATATTCAATGACAGTAGGGTTTACAATAATTTAGAGTGATTAAAGTTGTTGTTAGCGGTTTAACAAATCGTTGTGTAATAATTTATTTAAGAAAACAGATTTATATGGAAAAAATGTATAAAGAAATCGTAGTTGGGTTTAGATTATGCAGACAAGAAGCAACCACGTAAGATGAGATTTTTGGATAGGATGTGTTGAATTGAAGTGTGGAAGATTTATTCCTATTTTATGTTTGGAAGCACTCATCCCTTTCCTTATCATAGAAAAAGAAAAGGATAAATAATATTTTATGATGTGATTCATTGGAAAGAAAAGAAAGAGACAAATTGATGGCATTGATGTAGTAAAATTCAGAGAAGGGTTGAAGGAAGGAAGAGAAGAAGACAAAGTAAGATTTGGGTCCTAATGTTGTGCGTGGCAATGGGATTCCGAAGGGACAACATTTGGAAGGCACCAGATATGTCCCACGCGGCATTATCAGATTGCAAACCAGCTCCTATGGGGTACCTACTTGTTACAATAATCTATCTATAATAATCATAAATAAATTAAATAGCTTATGAGATCAATTTATATACTTCCCATAATATACCATCACATCACAACATTTAACTCCTGTCACTTAATTCATGCCTCGCAATTTGGACACTAAAATGCTCATTCCGACAATTTTTAATTAGAACTTAAAAACGATTTACTCTGCTCGTATATATGATCCAGTAAGTTTTAAAACTAGTGAATTAAATATAAATAATCTTTTTAGTTTTGGTCTGATATTTATACGAAGGTTTAAAAGGTAAATAAAATTTTAAATCTTAATTTTAGACTAGAAACACTTCAACTAATATCTATAAGTTGACATAAAAATATGGAATAAAGAGGTGTTTGGAAATGTAAATCAATAGGTGGATGAGATAAGTAAGAGAATACAAGTTTTGGATGAAAAAGATGATGACATTGGGTTGAGCGTTGATGAAAGGTCAGAGAGAAATCGCTTACTTGTAGAACTAAGTCAAAATAGGCTAAAACAAGACACAATAGTATATCAAAAGGTTAAATGCAAGTGGTTGAAGTAGGGAAACTTGAATACGAGATTCTTTCACACGTTAATGAAATGGAGAAGAAGCAAAAATGGAATAAATGGAATTTTAGAGGATGAAGTATGGGTAGAGGACCCTGTATTAGTTAAAAAGAAAGTGAAAGAGTTTTTTGAAACTAGATTTAAGAAGGAAGAGAACTTTCAGGTGAGATTGGATAACATCCCTTTTAAGATTCTCTGAAGAAGAGGTCAAGGAAGCAATATGGGATTGTGACGGGAACAAAAGCCCAAACCCAGATGGGTATAATTTTGGTTTTCTAAATTTCAGCTGGGAGATTATGAAGGAGGATTTAGTTAAGGTGGTTCTGAATTTTGAGGAAAGTGAGAAGTGGGCGAAGGGGCTAAATGCGTCATTCATAGCTTTGATACCAAAGGTGAATAACCATACGAATCTAAACGAATACATGCCTATATCTCTTGTTAGTTGCATTTATAAAATAGTAGCCAAGATATTATCAAGGAGGCTCAAAGGAGTGTTACAGAAGGTCATAGATTCCAGAAAGACAACATTTTTAGAAGGGAGAGGTCTAATGGACAGCGTGTTCATAACAAATGAGACTTTGGAGGAGGTGAAAAGAAAGAGAATAAAATGCCTATATTTAGAGTTGAGTTATGAAAAAGCATATGGCTCAGTACGCTAGGATTTCCTTTACTACATGCTAGGAAAATTAGGGTTTGGGGACAAATGGGTCAGATGGATAAAAGCATGCATAAAGTGAACGATAGCCCAACACTAGAATTCAAGCCTGGGAAGGGCCTCAAACAGGGTGATCCTCTTGCCCCTTTCCTCTTCATAATAGTGGTAGAAGGGCTGATAGGAGCTGTCAGACAAGTGGTAGATAAGGATATGCTACAGAGCGTGGAGGTTGGGACAAGAAGAGTCAAGGTTAATATGTTGCATTATGCGGACGACACTTTATTCTTTTGTAAGGATAGTATACAAAATATAATGGTGATAAAGTCTTTGTTATTCTGCTTTGAGATGGCATCAGGGCTTAAAGTTAATTTCCCAAAGAGTATACTTGGAGGGATGGGCATTACTCAATCCCAAATGAGTATGCATGCGTCAATGCTTAATTGTGTGATTAAGAACACCCCTTTTACATATTTGGGAATGGAGGTGGGTGGAAATCATCGCAGAGTTAGGTTATGGGGGATTATTATAGAAAAGTTTAGGAAAAGATTGGATAGGTGAAAAGGGAAATTCCTATCGCTGGTAGGAAGAGTCTGCATAATTAGATCGGTTTTGTCATCTCTTCCTCTTTCTACATGTCCTTCAAGATGTTTGTGGTTGTGGTGAATACAATAAACAAAATTAAGAGAAATTTCTTATGGGGTTGGGGGAAGGATAAAAAGAAAATATCCTGGGTTGCATGGGATAAAGTATGTGAAGATAGAACGGAAGGAGGTTTAGGAGTTAAAAATCTCAGACTCTTTAACGAAGCATTACTAGGAAAGTGGATCTGGCGGCTACAGTCAGAGAAGAGTGGCTTGTGGAAAGAGATTCTATAGACAAAATATGGAGGATGAAGAGCATTAAAAAATTCAGGTAGTAACTCTAAGGAATCTAACTGGTGGAAGGACTTAAAGATAATTTGGAGGTTAGAAGATTGGGGGAACAATTATGAAGATAATGTTGTCGGGAGGATAGGTGATGGGAAAAGCATAAGGCTTTAGGAGGATAAATGGATAGCTGATGAGGCTTTATGTGTAAAATTCCCTAGGCTGTTCTCAATTTCTACTAATAAAACAACGAATATGTCCCAATTAGGAGTTTGGGATAATTTTCAGTGGCAATGGCAAATGGAGTGAAGAAGGGAGCTGTTTGAATGGGAAGTGGGTGAGGTGAACAACCTAATGCACCTTATTGAAGACAAAGTGATAATAAGAGAAGGTGGAGATTATTGACTTTGGAAGGCGAATGAAAAGCTAGTATACACAGTCAGTTCAACGTATATGATACTAAAGACGGAGGGAGAAGGGGAACTAAGACCATTATATGAGTTTTTCTGGACTATTAAAGCACTACCATCTAAGATGACGACTGCTTGGCGAGTTCTGGTAGACAAACTCCCAACAAGGGTTAATCTGGAAAAGAAAGGAACAGATCTGGATAGCAACGTCTGCGTTATATGTGGGGAAGAAGAGGAGACATGCAACCATGTCTTCTTTAAGTGTAAAGTTGCATGGAGGGTTTGGTGTATGTGCAACATGTGAATAGGGATGAGTATGACGCTTCATTGGGATGCTAGAGTCAACTTCGAGTTATTTAAGTTAGGATGGGCGACACCAAAGATAAACAGGATGTGAGGATGTATGTGGATAGCGGTGGTAGGGGGAATATGGGAACAAATGAATAAAGTTATATTTAAGAATGACAGAGTTGATTGTGTCGAGATTTTCACATTGGCACAACTCAAGGCGTGGACATATGAGAACAAATGAATAAAATTATATTTAAGAATGACAAAGTTGATTGTGTCGAGATTTTCACATTGGCACAACTCAAGGCGTGGACATGGATATCTAGTCAAGGATCTCCAGTTGCTATCACTTACACTCAATGGTGTATGGATCCTAAGGAATGCTTGAGATCTCTCAGTAAATAAAGGAGGATGGAAACGTGAAATAGATAACAATAGGATTTTGTGAGGATATGAGATATTGTTCCAGGTGGGAGGCAATTTATGGGTACTATTTATTTATCATGGTTATTCGTTTAACATGTGTAGGAGTGTTATTTTGTGAAACAACTAATGAAATATATGGTTTTTTTTTTATCAACAATGAAATATATGGTTTAATATATAATCTGGGTTGGTATTACTAACTCTATCTCCTGAATGGATAGGTTTTTTGTTGGTTTGCAGGAAGGAAAATACAAGGCATGTGACAAAAGGAAAGTGCAGTCAATATTGATTCAAATCATTTATATAATTTATGAATGATTAACACAAAGGAGAGTAAACCGATATGATAAATTCTGAATTTGGTTTAGTGCAGTAGAAAGATAGAACAAATTGGAAGCTATGTGACATGTATTATAGGGTGCTTTAATAAAAAATGTATTTTTGTTGGAGTTATTGTTAGAGGGATGAGATCCATTGTGATGATTATTTTGATGCTTGATATTGGTCAGGAGTATAGAAAGTTGGTAAAAGACTTTTAATATAAAAGGATTGAAACACCTGAAGTATCTCATTTATTTAATTTATTTTTTGTTAAAAAAAAAACTAATATCTATAAAAAATTTATGTATAAACAAGTTGTAATTTTTAAAAAATTTAATTAGACAAAAATATCTGTTGGCTCGAAGGTCTACTGTAAGACTAAACTAATACCACACTGTGGGGGTTCTCACTCATGCTCTCTAGCTGGCTCACCACGTTGCGGCAGTCACCTAACCACCGCACAGCACGTCTCCGGCTGCCGTGCAAGTATCACCGCCGCAGCGTGACCGGTGTACAGCCATTGCGCAACGCAGGACCGCCACCATGTAACCTCAAATTTTTTTAAAGACAAAAAATTATGAGTCATACATGTGAAGTAAGAATATTTTTTTTCTTAAAACACTGGTGGTGTTTAGTAGAAGCATATATTTTAGATTTACGGTAAATATATAACAATAAATAATGAGAAAATAGGTGAAGTTGTAAAACATTTAAATGTAAGTACGAGTAGTCTTACCTAAATTTAGAAAGTTGAACAATATATAAAAAAATATTCATAAATTTATTACTTTAAAAGTTTGGTTTAGAAACGTTGTCATAATTAGTTTATTGATAATGAATGTCTTCTATTTATGTCGAAGAGAACTAATCAAAATAATGATTTTTTGGAGAACTTGATTAGTTTATATGTTTTTGTTTCAACGTCTTAAATTAAGTGTATGAATAACAATTAGTTTGATGATTTTGGTACATGTTAAAGTAAAATAGACACCCAAATTTATCGGTTGTTTTGTCACCATCAACTATTTGGTCCTCCGCGAGATTTATGTGGTTAGTTATTATCAGCATTAATAATATTATTCAAATGCAAGCGTCGGTAAAACTCATTTTTTAATTGAATTTTTATGGATCACATAATCACTTTTAAGAATTTTTGTTATTCATACTCTTATTAATGTTTTAGTTTATTGTTGGTATAAATATATTTTTCTAAAACAGAGAAATAATTTTATATGAATATCTTATTGTTTTAGGTCGTGAGAACACATATTCACAATATTCAGGTATATATATGATATGATATGTCAGTATAGTTTTACATTGTTCAAGAATCGAGGTCAAGGGTAGTTTATACTTCCTTCTCCTTCAACCTACCAAGACGCTTTTTAAAGACAAAACCGTGACAGAGAACCGATTTTTAAAATAGACAATACTTCGAATGCGGTGATTGACCCTAATAATACTGTCTAACGTATATTTAGGAAAAAAAATAATGGAACAAAATATTTAGTAAAAAAGAGTATGCAATACAGTGAATACAGAATTTCAGAACAAAGTTAGCATTCACACCCCCTAAAAAAAAAGAAAAAAAAATTAAAAAAATGTGTTAAATAGGCATGAATAGTTGTCAAGTCTCATACTTGGTTAGTGCATGGAAACTCATTAGTTTCAACAAGAAAAAATGTAAATTATACTTCAGTTATGTTGGGCTTTAGAATTTTCAACGAATGCTTTCTCTAATGTGAATGTGAATTGCGGCTCATTTTATTTCAAATGAATACTCTTTCCAAAAACGTTAAAACTCATTCAGAAGGCTGAAAGTAAAAAAGGTTGTGAGAACATTTTCATGTAAATTGAAAAACCAAGGTTCTGGTATCCAACTCTAAATATGAAACCAGTTTTAAGAAAGTGCAAATGGGAAATTAGAGATGCGAAGAGAGTGGGTAGTACGCGATAATAGTTGAAACTTTGTTCTCATTTTTTCTATCATCAACTTTATTCTCATTTGATCCACGGTGAATAGATATGCCTAAAGTGGGTAGGCTGCACAAAAAAGAAAAGAAAATTAGTAAAAGGGTATGGAATATTAGTAAAACATTCTTTGCTACTTAGGTTGGAAAATGACAGGTACATAAATAGTTTGAATTAGCAACGTATCCGATTTCAGCAGTGGTGCTTGACAAAGACGATACATCCCAAACTTCAAACTACTACCACCTTTTCTTTCCATCATGGACAAAATTAATTACATCGTCATTCATGTTATTGGATACCTAAATTGCAAATTTATCATTAAAAATGTTTAACATGCCTAAATTCCATATAAAAAAAAACAAACACTCCTTCTATCCACTCCATAAAGTAACACACCTTTTTTTTTTGAAGATCTCACATCGACTATAGATGAGGACATTTCATTGTATATAAGTGGGTGCAAATCTCACCTATGAGCCGATTTTATGGGGTTGGGTTAGGCTTAAAACTCACTTCTTAACATGGTATCAGAGTCATTTTCGAGCCCATCTTAGCGAGAATTTGTTGGCTTTATCAAGCCACCTCTATCGAGCTGTTATCGGACTACCCATAACATAATAAGTGGGGACACCTTATGAGCCGGTTTTATAGGGTTGAGTTAGACTTAAAACTCACTTCTTAACATGGTATCAAAGTCATTTTCGAGCCCATCTTAGCGAGAATTTGTTGGGTTTATCAGGTACCCCTATCGAACCGTTATCGAACTACCCATAACATAATAAGTGAAAACACCTTATGAGTCGGTTTTATGAGGTTGAGTTAGGCTTAAAACCTACTTCTTAACATTTTTTAAAAAAAAATATTAAGTTCATAACTTACTATAATAAAATAATTAACCACGGTAAACATATCTTTATAAAAGAGGACACGTTGTAAATTTGATTAAGTATTTTTAATTGTGTTACGAAATGTCCCTTTTATGCATTATTACAATGGCGATTGATAGGCAATCGGGCAGGCCCAGTAGCTTTGGTCCTGTATTACATGTAACAACCGCTACAGCTGTTATTATCATTCTTTCAAAAATAATAAAAATATAAAATTTATGATTATCATATATCTTTTTAGTAGGTCCATAACAATTTTTCCACTCATCCATAAACAACACTATAGTTACAATAACACGTAAGAGTGACGTTAAATATATTTTGTTAATCTGCAGTACATGCTTTTATGAAAAGAGGATACTTTTTTTGCAAATAAAGAACTATTTTTCACAGTGATATTAACTATAAAGTTAGTAAACAAAACTTATCCGATATAATACATTATTTGCTGGTTACAATAAAATTTTGGAAATATCATAAAAATGATCGAGTTAGTTTTTAATTGACAGTAACAAATGTGTCCTTTAGAAAAAAAATGATTGGAAGAGTTAAATTATATTCCAGATATTTATGCATTCCTTTGCGCTTTGTTTTCATACCAAGCAATTCACGAATCACGGGCCGGACAGACAACATCCAAAACTTCACGTGACATTCACGTGTTCTTATATAACTCGCAAGTTCTGGGACTCCTAGATTCATACTTTCACCAGGTTTTCAAAATCTTAAACAATTCACAAAAAATAACCTCGTTTTTTTAATACTTCGTGTCTCCAAAATTAAACTAACAGTCATGTCAATTTATATTTTGGTTCATCTAATTATTTTATACGGAGCGTTTTTGTTTAATGTAAAACCTGTTTGTTAATGGTTATGATCATGCGTTTACTTTTTTAGTAAAATGGTGGAGAAGGACAATTATTTTGGGGCGCTGAACTGCGCAGCGGTTTTACACAGTACGAATATATGATGAAGTTTTTTTAGGTACAGTGCATGATATCACCTTCTCATTATAACAGAAAGAAAAGTTGGAAACCGTTACAGCCTTACCATGATTTGTGTTCGAAAGAGAAACTGGTAAATCAGATTTCTTTTTGTTTGCATCAAAGATATTATAGCATAATTTTTAGCTTTTGAATTAATAGTGTATACATACGCGTTATTAAATTGACTAAACTGTCGTACATATGACGTACTGACATTGTACATTGAGGCCGAAGGTGATTATTATTTAATGAAAGCGTGGAATTCTATTTTTTTAAAGCTGTTAAAATGTTTTACGAAATTGGATTAAAAAAAAGGATTACGTAGGCGCATGAATTATAGAATTTAATAAGTGTAGAAGAAATGTACAGATGGAAATTGGAAAAGGAATATACGGAGAACTAGAAAAGAAAAAGGGATAGGGAAGTGTCAATCAGATTCAAGGAAGAATATGTCTGGAGAGGAGATGAGAGAAGAGAGATGAGAGATGTGATGGAGAAATTGATATGATATGCTGAATGTTATCATGTCATGTGTGGGTGGCATGGCACTCTCATTCTCATCTTTATTTATGAGACACAATCACTATAAAGAGAACCAATGACACCAATTCTCATTCCCCCTCACTTTTGGCTTCTCACTCATTACTCACTCCTTCTTTCCCTCTTCTTCCTCTTTCCTTTCCTTCCCTTCGCTTATACCTAATATTCTTTCCTCTTCTCCTTCACTTCTTCTATATTCATGGAACCTCAACACCACCAATCCCCCACCAAGTCTAGGTTCAGACGCATCTGTGTTTACTGTGGTAGCAGCCCAGGCAGAAGCCCCAGCTACCAGCTCGCTGCTGTTCAACTCGGAAAACAACTGGCAAGTATATATATCAATTAATTGCTATTACTATAAGAAAATATGATATATAAACAAATTTAAGAAAAATAGATATTTCTTATTCTCTTTGTTTTACATATTTTTTATTCTCTAAATTACAATCTAATTAAACAGTAATCCATTCATCATGAAATTATATAATTATTAAATTAATTGTATATAATTAAACATAATATCGTAATATTAGATACAATAATTACATATAATTTGATAATTTATTATTTTCTTAATAATTATAAACGCAAACACAATTTTTTTCTCACTTGTCTTTATGTTTTATCATATATACTAGACTTTGAAACCACAGGTTTGTATTTTGTTAGATATGATTGCATGTGATATATGAATATGAATGGAATGGTTGAGGGACGTTTGTTGTGAATAAAAATGTATGATATGCGTGCAGGTGGAGAGGAAGATTGACTTGGTTTATGGAGGAGGAAGCATAGGGTTGATGGGTCTAATCTCACAAGTTGTGTATGATGGTGGACGCCACGTGTTAGGGTAAGTCACCGCTCACTTCTTCTGTCTCTTTCTTGCTGTATTTTTATATATGCTAATGAGTCTTCTGGGTGGTACAGGGTCATTCCAAAGACACTTAATGCAAGAGAGGTACAGTACTGTCCACAACTTGCTTATTTTTTGTTTTCGCAATCAGCCTCATAATTCATTGAAAATTCACAAAAGTTGGTTAAATAATGTGGTCAGATCACCGGAGAGAGTGTAGGAGAAGTGAGAGCTGTATCGGGCATGCACCAACGCAAGGCAGAGATGGCCCGACAAGCCGATGCATTCATTGCACTGCCAGGTTTTTCTCTTCTTCTTTCCCCCCATCATATTCATATTCCTATTCTTCTCTTTCTCTTTTCAAAATTCTCTTTTTCTTCCACTTCTATGCATACCTACATATTATTATTATTATTGCTTTTCAAACAGTAACATTCTCACCTCCAAAATTATTTCACCCGAGTTTCATTGATTTTTATTCCCATCCAATCATTTTTATTAACTACAAAATTTTACAAACAATTTGTTAGTGAAAAAAAAGGGTTGCATGTATATATATATAAATAAATACGCCCGTCCTATTAATAATTTCTCATCCTCTGTTGACATCCTTTGCGAAATCGAAAGCGTTTCCCAAGATAACTGTTTCTGTAACTGTCAACCGTATGTGTTGTATAATTGAAATCCTTCTGGCGGTGATTCCTATGAAAATCCTAGTATTGGCAGTAATAATAATTCCTCCAAAATTTATGTTCCAACAGGTGGATACGGCACTCTTGAAGAACTATTGGAAATTATAACCTGGGCTCAGTTAGGTATCCACGACAAACCGGTGAGATTTCAAAAAATAACTTTTGTCTAAGATAATAATATTAGGTTTTGCATAGAAAAACCTTTTTTTCCTCGTGAAAGAGTATTTTTTTAGATGGTCACGTCACTTAATACATCAAGCAATTTGTTTAACGAAACGAGGCGTTTATTAATTAGTAATAAACAGGCATTATTGGAGGAAAGAAAAAGACACAATGATGGTGTTTACGGTTCAAACAAGAGAAGTAGTTGATTGATGATTATTTTTGGAAGCTGAATGCTGACTAATGATGAAACAACGTTAAAAGAGAAAAAAAAAATGTACTTTAGAAAATAGAAGAATTAAGCTTGATTAAGTAAAAGTTTGATTTAATAATGAAAACGGGAGAAAAAAAAGTGATGGGAGTGAATTGGTTACAGGTGGGGTTGTTGAACGTGGATGGGTACTACAACTCGCTGCTGGCATTCATGGACAAAGCTGTGGACGAAGGTTTCGTAACACCTGCTGCCCGTCACATTATTGTTTCTGCCCAAACTGCCCAAGACCTCATGTGCAAACTTGAGGTACATGATAATAACAATATTATTATTATTATTATTATTTTTTTTTTTTTTTAATAATTGTTATGTTACGGTACATTCCAATAAGCTGTAGAGCCTATGATATATGCACACGTGGGAGAACGTGGTGGGTGGAATCGAATTTATCTGAACCGTTGATTTTTGAGTTTGAACAGGAATATGTCCCCGAGCACTGTGGCGTGGCCCCGAAGCTAAGTTGGGAGATGGAGCAACAGTTAGTTAACACTGCAAAGTCAGATATTTCCCGTTGACTGAAAAAATAGAACAACACTAATGCACCATGAAGAGCCTAGCTAGGTTAATTTTAAATTTAGTGTATAAGTATAACCTCAGCTAAAATATCCCACAGAATAGGTTTTTAGTTCACCTGTGGATTGGATCTCATCATTTCTAATTTATTTCCCTACGCTTCAACCGTGTAATTTTCTTTCTTCATTGTTTGGCTTTCACGCCTCAGACCACTATGTTTTTTCATTTCTTAGCTACCAACTAATTGTGCATTAGAATTCCACTTGGATGCTAGCTCCAAGAACATATGAATATATAAATATACTATATGCATTCTGTGTTGTGTTGGTAATTTGTTTTTTTTATCGACAAGAAAAACTAAATTAATATGAATCATTTTAGGAATGATTTAATCTTATACATAATTATAATATAATATTTTCTTAAAATTCCTTTTAGCCTACTTAATTTTTATATCTCTAAAATAAAATAACATCCTAATCAAATAAATAAATCTTCATTAGTAAATAAAATCTGGAAACACATAAATAAACATATTTTTTAAGGTGGAGTGATAAACCATTCAGAAATATTTACCTTGATTCAATTAAAAATTTAGTCTTAGGTAACATCTAAATCTGGTTCTGCTTGTTTTACTTATTATGAATGATGTATTGATTGTATGTTTTCAATTAAGTGAGTTTATGAAAGGTGTCGGTGAATTGTAATGCTGCTGTGAGTTTCAAGTATAAATATAATCCAGCGGTTGTTGAATACGGGTCTTAATGGAAAGATTGTTGTGGATGGAGAAGAATGATGACACGTTGAGGAGAAGAAGAATAGCGAGAAAAATAAAAATAAAAATTGGTTGGAATGTTGACGTGAATCACATGATGAGGTTCATTCCACGATGTGATGAGGGTTTTTTTTTTTATGTGTGGGTTCGAGGACGGGTCCCCATTCTCTCTTTTTTTCTTTGCCAACTACTCGTTGAGAAAAAAAAAAAGACACTTTCTGAGTCTTATTCTAACCAACCTTATGGTCCCTCGCGGATGGACCTATCCACTTGATGAATCAATGAGATAACCCAACCACAGTTACCATCACAACACAAATAATGTGTATGAAATTTATAGTTAAAACTCCTCCCTTCTTCACAAAAGGGAGATCCTATTATTAGCTATAAGGGGAATGGGAAATAGGCACGCAGCACCAGTATATTCAAAGGGAGCAAGAGGGTCCCCATTCCCCAAATATCTTTAATACTTTATTTCTTTCATTTTTCAAATATATATAGAGTCGAGGAGTCGAGTCAATGACAATTTATATACTTTCTCCTCTCTCAACTCATTAACGTCTTTTCAGGACAAAACTATGACGGAACACTGACTTTCAAAACAGATAATACCTTGAATACGGTGATTGATCCTAAGGATACTGTCCAACGAACTTGAGCAGCTATTAATATAGGAATTCCTAATAGAATTGTTATTTTTTTTTTCAATCATACATTACGTTTTTATGTTAAATTGTATTTCTATGGTTGTTATATGTATTTATTTATTTTTTAGTTTTTTTCAGTTTTTTTTAGGATGTGATGATTTTAGAGTTTTATCTAAAAGATCCGATGATGTCTCTAACTGAACAATTCTCAAACTAACATTTATTATTTTACTAAAATATTCTGAATAAGTTTGTTGTTTTACATTTATTATTTTAAAAATCATCTTTTAGCCATATTTTAGACTGAAGTGCATAAAAAATTAAACTCATTTTACAATACTTCTTTCCTATGTTTTTCCAAATTACCAATTTATATTATTTGGAACATAAGCTAAGAAATTGGCACCTTGTGTTCATTTTAGTTTGATTTTTTTTAACCGTACCAGTTTCAGTCGAAATAAAGTTCTAATCCAAAAAGGAACACAAAAATTATAAAGAAGATCACTAAGAAATAACTATAAACAATCTTAAATCATGGTTAAATGATGATGGTTTATATTGTTATTTTTTCTCAACGAGGACACTTTATTCCTTATACAAAACTCACCTTCTTCAAGAATACAAGGTGAATTTTATTTTTTGTCAAACATAGTATCTGGAACCTTTTGGAGACTGTAGCCTCATAATTGAAGCAGCCATTTTGGAGCATAGATGAAGTTATTGTTGATGAATCTTGATAATTGAAGGGCTGAAAGGAAACCTATTATTGGCCGTACTGAATGGACAACATACAAGGTGCCTCGTGTACAAGTAGAAGGGAAGGATAAGTAGAGTGGTACATGCTACAACTTAGTGATGGTAGAACATGTTTCTCTATAAAAGGTTTTAAAACAAGAAAGATTATAAAGAAAAATCAAATACCTTTTTTATATATTAAAATTAATTTTTTTTATCCTCTATGAAAATTAACTTATATACAGGTTAAAAACTATTTTTTTAAAAAAAAACAAGTATATAAAAGAGTTTGTACAAATTAATTTATGAAGATCTTTTTAATTTTTTTTTTATAGAAATATTCATGGAGAGTTTTTCCCAAAAAAAGAAAAATAGTAGGT
>Ga0123341_1002897_pt1 | contig 14430 bp, 5 predicted proteins | sample Turbeapinknodule_FD_89959 | JGI IMG/M metagenome (GOLD analysis project Ga0123341, IMG submission 89959) | Root nodule microbial communities of legume samples collected from Mexico - Turtle bean Mexico pink nodule | ecosystem: Host-associated > Plants > Roots > Nodule | place: Mexico: Nepantla... | reverse complement strand
ATTTATTTTTTTAATATGTGAATATATTTTTATATTTTATATTTTATTAATTTTTTTTATATATTATTTTTAATATATATATTTTTTTTTTATATATATATATATATATATATATATATATATATATATATCTTCATCTGTGTCATGTTTGGTGTATGTTCAGTATACATGCTACATAGGTTATACTTTCCTCTAAAGGAATTCTCTCCAAGGGTGTCAGAGCAAAGATTCACACTTTCTTGAATTCTTTCTCTTCATCCGTACCTAGCTGTACCAGTACCTTACAACATTTCAATATTAAGTTACTTTCTTGCACTCTTTTTCTTTCTTCACCTATACCTAGCTTTACCAGTACCTTACAACATGTCAATATTAGGTTCCTCTTATTTCATAATATATACATAATAAAGTTATGATAAAATAGCATATAAGATGTGTGATGATACTTCGAAGTTGTATGTTTACTCTATCTCTAAGCAACTATGTGATAGGTTGTCTTGATCTCTTGCTAGTCATCGGGTCCAACATTCATCAAAAGCCTTCTCCTTTTGATATTGTTTTACTGTCTGTTAATTTTAGAAGATTCAAGGATGTACCTACTATATTGGGACATTGTAATTATTCTGGGTATAGATATCCGTGGGACTGAGATTAATATAAATGCATGCAATATGAACTGATGATAATATTTGAGTCTTGTCTTGTTTATGTAGCTAAGTTTTCATTTATATTAACCAGGGAGAAAAAAATGGCTTATATGTATCTTCATTGCTTGATTTTGTTGATGTTTGCTGTTTGCAATTTCAATGAGTAGAGCTGTAAACTATTCATGTATATTTATGTTTTCATCAATGTTTTAAATCCCGTATAGCATCACGTAGGAGCCAACTCCAAAAGCACTAGCGAGATCGTGTGCAGTCAGATAGCCACTTGAAATTTTGCACATAGTTAATATACTGCATATTATTATACACATATATTCTTAACAATGGGAACTTATTCAAAAGTAATGATATTTATAATTAACAATAAAAAGTCATAGGTGTTTTAAACAAAACATACAAGTAAAAATACTAACAAAAGTCAAATACATGGTTTCCTAGATAGGAATCATCAACCATCATCATCATCTTCTAAATCCAAGTCTTCTTTATCATTTTCACTATCATTACATCTATAGATTTCATTTTTGGAAAATAAACTCTCAGAAATAGACTGCTCTGCTCCACACCACTATAGTGGTGCTATAGACTGCATTTAAAACCCTGGTGTTGATGTATTGCCAGTAATTCTTAAATCTTTAGTGCAGAGTAAATTTCCCACCAAACACTGAAATTTGTCAAGTTCATCTTTATAACTATGAACCTCATATGCTTCATATGACGGAGAGGAATACAAGAAATTGATAAAAAAATCAAAATAAGATATGGGCTATACACATTAACATGAATATTAAATGTAAAAAAAAGCACTTTACATGAATGCACAATATTTGTAAAGAGATATTGGCCATTTCTCATTTATTGGTGACTATTGATTAGTGATAGTCTCAAACTCAATTAACAAAAAAACTAATATTAATCATTTTGGTGTAATTGGCCTAGGTTGGGTCGAGTTTAACTTTATCATTTAGCAACCTAAGATTGGGTTGGGTCATTGGGTTAAGTAATTTAAAAAAAAATCATTTATTTAAAAATGTGTCAAAGTAAATATTTTCAATGTTAATTATAACTTATAAGGTCACACCACACTACTACTAATACATGCAGAAATAATACTCATAATAAAATATAAAATTATTAGATGAATAATATTTTTTATTATATATTTATTATGTAGTCAGGTTCGGTCGAGCTCACTGAGTTTGAAATTCGTGAACCTGTTGCCTTCCCAATTCTAACTGGCTGTACTAAATAAAACCCAACATATGTCACAAAAGTGTAATTGGGTTGTGCGGCTTCTTTAGTTGGATGCAACCTACTTACACCTATATTAATCACAACAAAAGAACTAATAGTTAGATGTGTTTACTTTGGTGTATAAGAATATCTCCTTCCTTTTAATATGTTGAAGAATTATTTATATATTTTTCCAACCCATGATAGAATGCCACCAAATATTAGTCCTTTTCAAATGAAGTCCTGGATCTATATAATTGTTTAATATTTAATATAGCTTTAAGGGTATAGAGGAAAAGATAGATCTATACATAATTTTGTTCATATTTAAAGTATTAGATTTGTATTCCAAATGTATCAGTGAGTAAATTTCTAAATACATAATAGAAAATTGGAGGATAATCGTTAGATAGGAATGTCAAACATGTGTAAATTTCTAAAATTGTGATAGGGAATTGGAGGACACTTGTTCGGTACGATACGAAACTAGGAAGGTCAAACATGTATCAGTACAAACTGGTACCTTTCCATTTTTAGAATATTTGGACTCATAGCTCATGTTGTATAATGATATAAGTATCAGTGCGCAGTGCTTCTAAGTGGGAGCTGGTGGGGGTTGTTTTCCTGCTTATTTGTTTTAAGTCAAGTCTGGACAGAATGTTTGGACCAGTTTGATTGTGAAGCCAACATCTGGTCAGTTATGGTTAACTAAGTTCAAGATTGGGCCCACTTTGAACTGATCAAAACCTGTCAATAATAACTGGTTGAACTAACAGATTTACAACCTGTTTGTATTTAGATTTTCTTGGATAAAAAAGGTGTTTGCTCTGCATTCAAGATGTGCTAGATGGAAGTATTTAAAGAAATGAGCTTTGAGTGGCTAAACCATCCGGTATACACACACACACACACACGTGTATATATATATTGTTGCATGAGGATTATTTCTATGGTGCTTCATCCAGTTCCAGCCAATTTAAATGGTTGAACCAGAACCAGAAGTATTGCCAGTTCACTTTCTGGCATAAATTTGTAATGCACCACTTATGAAATGGTTGTGATTATGCAAAATAATATCTTTCATGCACTGAGCTATTATTATTTGTTTGATCTCTTTGATTAAACCTTTCTAAGAACAGAAAAATGGTTCAAGGTTGTTTAAATCTACGAAGTCTTCTGAATCATATACATATTGCCTGGTATGGCTCACCATTGGTCAAATTGATTATCTTACAAAAATCTTACTTTTCAGAAGACTACAAGAAGTTCAAGGAAATCTCCATCATCAAAAGGTTTTACTTTCCTAGTTTCGTTTACATTATCACAGGCAATATTATGAATATTGAGTAACAAAAATTATTAATGTTTTTCAGCTTCTGGCCAGAAGTTGCAGCCTGCTGGTTCAAAAAGAAAAATTGATCTGGTTGAATTTTCTTTTTCTAAATTTCCTGAATATCTTTCTCTTCAAGTGGGAATAAGAGTCTTCCTTAATTGGTTATAAGCTTTTCATATTGGAATGGGGTGCATGCTGAGTTATTGGCTATTGTTGTAGGATGAAGGACCCAAGAAAAGGGGAAGAAAGACCAAGGACAAAAATCCTGGTGGTGAGTATTATTCCTTTTTCCTACGTATCTTCTAATGATGAAAACCTTTTCAAATGTCGATAGCTCTTTAAATTTGTTTTCTGTTAGAGATATGATTTGATTACATTAAATAGGAAGATATGATATAATTTGATAGGGAAAACATTTCTCATTATTAGATATTGATTTTTTTCCTTATTATTGTATTGTATCTCTTCTTCATTATAAATTACAATTACTCGTGTGTACTCAACACTCAAAATTTATTGTTATTCTTAGTTTCTTTCTTATCAACATGGTATTAGATAGAGCAGTACAATTTTCTGTGACCTATTTTTGTTACTAATCCTTTTGAACATGGTATCAGGAGCTTAACGAGAAAGGAATCAAATCTGTTTTCCTTGTGAATCCAATATTCATAGGTGCAAAGTTCTTAGAAACCGTGTGCATTTTTCTGCTGCCAATGTTCATGACGAATATGACATTCACTGTTGACAACTTTCCTCTGGCAAGCCTTTTCCAGGCGGCATAAATGTTCACCACTGACATTTTTCCAGCGAGTTTTTTTTAGTGTGCTTTTCCTGGCTGGCAATCGACATCCACTAGCATCACTTTGCTGTGTGATGGCTGTTTTTTCTCTTTAACAGTCACTGCCCTCTGAGCATTGTTTGCTCCCTAGCAGTCACAGTCACTGTCTCTCGGAGCATTTTTTGTTTTCTGGTAGCTACTTGAGCAAACACTTGCTTTTTGACTGCCTGTCGTGTCGTGTCCTTTGAGCATTTTTATTTTTTGGCAGCTACCTTGTCCTATAACCCTTTGCTTTCTGGCCACTGTCATGTCTTTTGAGCACTTTTGTTTTTTGGCGACTGTTGTGCCTTTTGACCATTTTTAGCAAGCGTGTTACATATGGTTCATATGCATCAATTTGAGGAAGAGTGTTAGAAATATGGTTTGATTATGTTAGAGATATGATTTGATTACATTAAATAGGGAAATATGATATGATTTGATAGGAAAATAGTAATCAAATCATATCTCCCTACTTAATGTAATCAATCATATCTCTAACATAATCAAATCATATCAATGGCACTCCTCCTCAAGTTGTAACATATGTATCATGAGACAAACTTGTTACAAATGTCATTAATACAAGGCCCTTGAAAGACTTAGCAAACATGTCAACAAGTAGTTGGTTGCTAGAGTTGCCAAAGTAAATAATGACAGCTAGAAAATATTTTCCGGAATTGACTTTATCTATTTCAAAGAAATCTTCAATCTGCTTCGTACAACCTAATCATATCTTTAACCTTAGCAATGAAGAGGCTAAAAGAATTTGCAATCCTTTTAATTTGCATTTGTTTGGTTGGAAAGAAATGTTACCACTTTCACTAGTCGATTGTCTCCTTTGGATTCCTTTGGAAAAGAGTTGTCCAAAAGGTCTTCTTTAAGAGGTTGTCTTTCACAGATGTTCAATGTGATTGGTGTTGTGTTGTAATACGTGTTTCACTTGCTTAGTCTGTTGCAATCTTCTTTCTCTGTAAATTCTTTGTTCAACAAAAATAGTAAAATTGTCAGCAATATAATGATCCAGTAACGATAAGTTCTAGGTTAATATTTTAAATAGCCAGTGACTTAATACTTTGTATTGTAGTTAGTCTTTCATTTAGATGTGGGAGTGGGCCTGGTTGATGCTGTCAAACTGATATATCATTAGGCTTGCTTTCTGATGGGATTCTGCCAGCATATAATCAAATCAATGGAGGAAACTGAAAGATTATGGAATGATTTTCTAATTGTTGTAGTATCTGTCTTAATATTTTAAATAATTTATATCCAGCTGCTTTCTTTTCATATAACTACCACTCTGCATTGAAAGCTTGTGTCATAAAAGAAGCTGTTGCATAAATAAAACTTTGGCAAACTTACCATGCATGTGAATTTTCCAGGTAAAAAAATCAAGGCGAAAAGCAAGGAATCCGATGTAAGTTTTTTTTTTCTCATTCTTGAAACTCCATACCTTTTAGTGATTGAATCTTCTTTAAGAGGATTCTTATGTTTCATGCTTAATCATAAATAATGCTACCTAACCCAGTTACTGATAGGGAAGTAACTTTCCAACCCTTTTATCTATTTGCTTCTTTCATTTTTTCAAGGGATCAGCTTTGCTTTCAACAATTTTTAGCACTAATTGTCTTCTCACTCTTGATTTCGATGCTAATAAACTCATCTACTTAAATTTATGCTTCTAGGAGCACTCTTGGTCTGATTTGTACATATATTGAAGTCAATATCATTTTAATGTTTTATGTATTTCACTTATCATTGATTTCACTAGAGATATTCCAATTTTACTGGCATTGGTTTTTGCTATAAGCATATAATGTATCCATATAGTTACATAATTACATTGATATTTTCATCTGGTATCTCTAAAATTTGAAAGCATCAATCTCCTTGAAATATCTTAACAAATAGGAAACTTGGTATCAGTTTTACAGTTCTCTATGACCCACTAGTTTCATATTCACATGATAATGTAGGATGAAGATGATGACAACGAAGATGATGCAATTGAAGAATTTTCAAATGCTTCAGAGGTATTTCCCTAACCTTACACATGCCTCTACTCACATGGATCATGTACCTACACAATCTTATGGTTTTATTAAAGGCATGGGGCTAATCTACATACCTATTGTGCTTATAATATTTGTTTTGTTTAGGATAATGGAAGTGATGAAGACTGGACTGCTTCACCATAATCTAAGTTGTGGTTGCTAGGCACAAGAAATAGTACCCTTTATTTCTGTCATAAGAAGGTGACAACTTGGATTTGCTTACCATGTGGTTGTGATGGAATTATGAGAATAGGCATAATACCACAATACCATGTGATTATGAGGAAGAGAGAATAAAATTTGTTCATACTGGTCCAATCTTTATCTCAGTTGGGAGTCATTTGATATATTCCAATCAATTTTAAAGTGATGTAATTTATCTTTGAAATTTGTAGAATTTGACTGATTATTTTTTGTCTAAAGTATAAATTACTTAAAGTTGTTTCAACTCAGAATTAAATTAAGCATTGAATGTTTGCTTAAAATCACATAATTGACATTTTAATGTGTGATTAGGAGAGAATCTGTGTAGAATCAAACTCTTGCTTTATTGAATTTTAAAAGGAACTTGATGGGAATAAAAAAATGAATGAATGAACCAGGTTTGTTCCCTTTTCTTGACTTATTGAGTAAAGAAATAATTTTAGAATTGATGACTGACCTCAGTTTGTACACAATTTTCTTACTTCATAAACCCTTGTTCCTTTTTCCTGGGTTCTATTAATTTCAATATAGTAGTCAAAGAAAATCAAATATGTTGTATTAATATAATTATTTCTGCTAGCATCAAGATCTGATATGCCTATCAGTTTACTTTTTTTTTTACTTTATGTTTATGAAAAGAATGCATTTGTCATGGTGTTTAGGTTTGGGCAATTTCTTCCTCCACCTCCATAGTTTATCCCTGCACCTCCATAATTTTTTTTAATTCTAGAATTACCCTTGAGCAAAAGGTACAAATTTTGTTCTCATTTTTGAATTGTATAATTTGTATACCTTTTGAAATTGTACCAAATTCTAGAGTTTGAAATGTATTTTTTTGGTCGAAAATGCATTTTTAATTCTAGAATTTGAAATATAATTTTATATTCTGAATTCTAGATTCAAAAATACCTTCTGAGTACTAGAATTTGGAATATAGTTTTGTATTTCAAACTATTTTATAATTTGAAAGATATTTTTTGGATTTGTAAACACATTCCTAATTATAGAATTCATAATACAAAATTGTATTTTGAATTTTAGAGTTAAAAATGTATTCTTAAACCTAAAAAAATCATTCTTTATTCTACAATTTTTTATATATTAAAAGATAAATGAATCAAAATAAAAGGGAAGAGGAGTGTCAATAAAAAAGATGAAATAAAGATAAAATTGTCATTTTGGGTGTTATATGTATCTATAACTACAGTTAACAATTTAAAAAGAATAGAGATGGACTCTTTTATTCAACTGCCATTTTGAAAGCTTCATATAATAATTTAATAATATGATCATTTCCTCACTAAGCCAAACTCTAATAAAATATTTTATTTTTCATGCAAAAAGGGAAAACAATTAAACAATGTCTTCCCTGAACAAGAAACCCACCAATTTTTAGCAATGTTCTTATATGGCAACACAATAAATTATTCTCAGTAAAGAAAAGGATTCAGAAGTCAAGATTGTCTGCATAGTTCATTTTCAAAAAAGGTGTTGCATCTTGGTTCATGCCCACGTCTTTTATAATTAGTCAAATAAAAACAAAACTTTATAAGCTTTACTTGACTCATTAAATTTGCTCAACAATCCATGAATTTTCTTATTCTTCTATTATCCATAGTAAAGACATTAAATCAGTTTTTTCACATTCTGATTATCTCAAATTATCAATAATATATATTTAATTCCTTTAAATAACAATTTCTGAAAATGTTTTTAAAAAATATTTACTGAAAGGAGGACTCCACTATAAATATAATCAGTTAAATTTCGATGAAAATTAATTATTGACATATTTTACAAAATATTCTCCCACTAATTTTCTTTAAATTTTTTAAGTTTGAGTCTTTATGTATGAAAATGCTGGTTCTGATAAACCACAACTCAGTCAAGATTGCAATCATTTTTGACAATAATGCTGTTTTGGGTTATTGAAGTTATGAGTTGAAAGAAAGAAGTGATGAAGTGGAAAGAGCACTTAGCAGTTAGAAGGAGAGAAAAGTTATCCACATAACACTAACTAATACCCAAAGTTTTAAAAGATAATAATGACCAAGTGTAATTAGGGATGTGACTACTTCATGATTCCCCAAACACAATGACTTTTTCTATGCAAAAATAAAACTATGAAATAGTTTTTAAAATTCATTCAATATTTACAATTTATTTTGATGGATTTGATGACTATTTATACATAAAGATAGTTTTAACAAAATCTAAACCAGAAAAATAAAACCTTTTTCTCAACCATGCTGTTGATTCAAAATATCTGTCAGGCTAGTGAAATCTTTACTCTCCAGGTTTTTTCCCTCTTAAAAACATCAGATCTTTCTTAAAGAAATTGAGTTCAATATCAGATCTTGCTTAAAGAAATTAAGTTCAATATTTTTGATGAATCTCTTTATTAAAGATATTATATTATGTATCATCTAATTTTAAGATTTTGAGTCTTGAATGCATAGGCACTTGTCTCCATATTTGTCAGCAGTTTTCTGCAACATTAAGGATAAGCAATGAAACTGAAACTGCAACAGCAATTTAAAACTTAGGCAGTACATAAAGAATCATGGCATGCTCAGAGGAAGCATATTCGAAATGAACATGTTTTGTGAGGTCTATATAAAACAAATGCAATCTAAACATATACTAATCTCTTTCTAAAATATATAATACACACTATTCTAATCTAAACATATGTTTTGTTCAACTATATGGCTGTAAAAGTTTAAAACCACAAACTTCATGATGTTTCACAGATTTACAAGCCAGTCATTTTTCACAAGATACCAACCAAGTCCAATTCAAGCAACACCTTAACTCCCTAAGACAGTGTCAACCTTCGAATTTGCTGCTCTGGAGAAGAACCTCATACAAATTGGTGGCTTAACTCCAGCCAGAGCAAGTATTGAAGCAGGAAGAGTCCATATTCCATCTCCACATATCAAACCAGAAGCTACAGCTGGTGCAAAAGCATCTGCCTTAGCCTTGTTAATCCTCTCCCACACATACAATATCAGACTTCCAACACACATGTCAATGGCAAAGTATGGCCCTATGTAGAAAGGTATTGCCATAGCCATTGGAAGTGGAATGAACTTCCCTTTCTTACCAAGAAAATCTTTAAACAAGTTTATCACCACGGCTGCAGCAAAGAATATGTAGCAAAGCAAGAGGCAGTTTTTTGGTAGAGAGCCAAAACCTTGCACCCCCAGTATGGCCATATTACGGTATATGATTGCATATGGGGCAGGATATTCACTTGTAGACTTCCCCAGATCAGGAAAAGCTTTGTAGAAAATCCAAAATACAGAAGGAGAAACCACACAACCCATAGTTGTGCCGATTATTTGGCTCACAAACATGGAGCGTGGCGAAGCCAGTGTAAGGTAGCCGGTCTTAAAATCCTGCATCAGGTCTGAGGCAGTGGAAACAATGTTCATCATCACTCCACAGGCGGCTAGGCCAGCAAGAACTCCACCTTTTGAGGCACCGGCCCATGCTCCAATTGTGAAGATGGCGAGCTTTCCATAGGTGGATGCAAGGGACCAATCAGTTAGGCCACAACCATAAGCATTGCAAAATGCCAAGGTGGGAGCAACTAGATAGATAACAATTATGTAGTACCATTTTAGTTGGGGGAAGAGGTGTGGCAGAGTGGCTGTTGAAATGGCAGCAATAGCAACATAACCTGCAACTGCAAACCATGTGGGAATTTGATCTTTAAGGAAAAGTTGGATGCGGCGCCGGTCATCATAAGATAGCTGAGGATTTGAGGGGGAGTCTTGATCTGCAACTGGAAGTTCATTCTCCTGTTGTCTCTCTTGGAATTGATGATACAACCCCCAGAGGGTATGAGTTATCACCTTTATGAAGTTATATAAACCATCTCCTAGGATCAAGGCAATGGCTATAAATACCTGAATTCAAAGTACAAGGTAAATCCGTTTAACTGATGGACATTAGAAAGAATGTAAGGAATTGTGGTACTAGAGGTGCTTTATATCAAGGAACTTACCCTATAACCTTGGATGCCATGAAGATTGCCTTCACCAAGGCCTTTGGCATACCAATGACCCTCTTTGGTTTTTATGAGAGGCCACATTATACCCCAAGAAAGAATTCCCCCAAGAAGCACTGATATATTTATGATATATGGGCAAATCATTCCCACTCCAACATAGATTGCAGAAAAATCAAAATAAAACCTACAAATAAGTTAAGATATGATTAGCCATTCTGGATTAGAACATAATTTGAAACATCTTGCTTTTAGATTTATGCATGTTTACACTTCTAGATCAAGAAACTTCATTTAGAATGAAGATCTGACTGCATACCTGTTTTCATATGCTTTAAGCCCCAGAGAAGGGAAGGCTTGAAATCCACACTGGTCAGTAGCTGTATAAAACCATTGAAAGAAACCCCATAAAAAACTCATACTGAAGAATTTTCCCAACATTTTCACCTGCTTCCTGGAAGAGTACAAAAGAAACAGTAAATTAGTTTGAATGTGTAACATCTTATGCAGTCACTTCTACTAACATGGAGTCAAAGACAGTGCCTACTTTGCAAGTTTGGCTCCTTGAGGAGTGTGGAAGCTGTTGATGAGATGTGCAGTTGCAGTACCACTTGGATATGTCAATTTGAAGTCAACGACCATAATCTAACACAAATAATAGAAGCATAACTTAACCATAACTTATTATTGAAAATTTAAAGTGATAAGGATTAAAAAAATGAAACCATGCAGGTTTTCTAAATTGAGTTTTGTATGGACAGGCTCTTCTCAATAAATAATTCAAGATGAAAATAAGAAGGTAAAATGAAATTACAAAAGTTCACTCATTTATATCTCTAAAAGCTAATTTTAATTATGAGTAAGCAAATTTTAATTTATGACAGAAGCTAATTAATTCATTGCACTTTCTTATTCTCTTTTCTTAGAAAGTACTCATTGAGAAATTCATCTAAACATACCCTTAATGAACAATGCAATCAATATTTCAAGAATGTATCAGTGGCATACCTTTCGGAGAGGTACAACAGAGAAGAGTCCAAGAAAGCTAACAACAAAGAGAAAAGCTATAATCCACCCTAAACTTGGGTCCTTAAAATCACTTGTGTCTGTGGATTGGTTTGCTATTTCTTCACTCATTCCAAAGAGGTAACTTCCAAACCCTCCTGTTCATACAAATCAATCACAGAATGAAAACTTTTATTTAACTGAGCTATAATCATGATATCTATATAAAAAAAGTGTTCATAGATCATTTATAAAAAAAAATTAAGAAAGAAGAAGAAATAATCTTCTCTCATTAGATAAAATTAGTCTATACATAAAATGATAAGTCAAAGTTCATTTGTTTTAGCTTCTCCAAAAGTTCATTTTACTTACACGGGAGCAAAGTTAGGTTTATTAGAGACATTTATTTCATTTTATCTTCTCCTATAAACACTTTTGAAAAAAATGATCTTAATAGGACCTAAGATTCCTTTCACTTGTATACTATCAACATCTCACTATAGAGTTTCAGTATGCTCTGAAGTCAAATTTGCCTAAAAACCTAACACAACATTAACCAGATGTGACAGTTTGCATTGCTTCATTTCAAAATACTATGCAATACATTTAATGATACAAGATTGATAAAAAAAAAATTAAATAATGATGAAAGATGAGTTAAAGTGACTCAGAATTTTTGCTTATGTGGGGTTGAAAATGGTGGAAGCATACACTAATTCAATCACATCAACAAGGTTTGCAAATTTCTTGTCAGAAGTTGAAAATTCAAAACAAAGAAAAAGTATCTTTCAAAGCATGGACAAATTTGATGACTTTGTGGCTCACCTATGGCTTTTCCACAGTAAGTATATTCTAGAAGGTTATGTCTCACAGTGAAAAGAAGTAACCTTTGATTACAAAAAAATTGACTGGGGGAAGCAGGACTAATGAAAAGAAGTTTCTTCCAATTTATTAAATTAGGAAATCTTCATAGAAAAAATAACACAGTTGATTGTATACTGATTCAATTAGCCACTCAAGTGATTATTACTTAGATTTAACACTGAGAAAGTAATTCCATTTTTTCTCTGAGGAATCAGATTACAAAATAGGTTTACATGAGAAATTAACCAAGGCCTTTCTCAAATCCAAATCCCCCCACAAATTAGCACTGTTGAATCTGAAAAGGCACCAAAAATCCCATTGTTTGATAAATCTATAGTCAATTACCAAAAAATAAAAACTTTCCACCCCATGAAACAAAAAGGGGCAAAAACCAACAGTTAACCAATTAAAAAACTACAGATATCAATATCATGGTAACAGTAAACAAATCCCCAAAAGACAGAGTGAAAAGAAGAAGGTACCACTAAAGGCTATGCCAGAGGAAGCCACAACACAGGTTTGGATGACAGTGTTCTCTTGCCTTGTGAAGGGTTGTCTCAACATGCCAGATTTTTCCAAGAACTTTGTCCAAGTCTTCACAAAGAAGAACCCCAGAAGGCCAGCAGAGACATTGAGAGAAGGAATAATACCAGTGGTGAGGTTGAGCTTCATCACAATGAAACTGAACAATATGCTGAGTGCAAAGCTGACCACAAAGGCTCTCCCAGTCAACTGGTTCCTCCATGATGGCACCAGAAGGTGTTGGAACACCCTCTCCACAGAAACCTCTTCCTCTTTGCCTTTGGTGCTACCCTTTAGGCTCAGTCTGTGATCATGCTCATTTACATGCTCAAGGGACTCAAAACCACCCTCCCCCACCCTATCCCCACTTCCATTTTGAGCCATGATGTGTGGATTGTCCTTGGAAAAAGTGAAGTGATTCAAATCCGACAACCTTTTTGTGGGAGTTCGGAATCTCCAAGGATGATGAAACCTCCTTAGATACCACTACCCTCTTCTTGTCTCAGGTTTTACCTTTTTGAAGGGTTGAGTTGGAATGTGCATGGTGGTTTATTTACTGACATTTATTGATGAACTCATAGACATCAATATCAGCAGTAGTGGATGACAGAGAGAGGAGAGAGAGAATGTGAATGTGATAACTAAGAAGTTTGAAGACAAATATGTAAAGCTACAAACTTTCATACATGTCATTATTTTTATTTTCTTTTATGTTTTTTCTGATATATCCTACAACAATAATTTTTTCTACATATTATTTTTTAAAGGATTTTTAAAAAGGGTTTTTTGATGAAAAATTTAAAGAGCATATTAAACAACCATATAAAAAAAAAACTTTTACATAGCCCAATACAAAGTTTTTCTTATAATAAAAATGTTTTGAACTGTTAAAATAAAAATTAATATTTAATAATTCTAAATAAAAACATTTAAGTTTTTTTCTGACGAGTTAAAAAATATTTTAACAATAAGTTACTAATTATATCATAAATAATTAAATTAATATAAAGATAGAGCTTTATATTTTAAAAAGAAATCTTTTTTGAGAAAAGGAAAAAAGAGTGAGTCAAAGCTTAGGTTTGAAAAAATCGTTTATTAGCTTTAAACTAAACTTGAAAAATCCCTTTAATAGATTTCTACGTTTATTCACACAATCTTTATTGTCATTAAAATGAATTTTCAGGTACAAAAGTATAGAATAAAATACTTAATAAAAATAAAGTAGTGGTTAAAGAATCTTAATTACTCATTTAATATGAAAATTATGAGTACTTTTTTTGATATTATTCTCCCCTTAATAATATTATTTTAAAATTTTCTAAAACCAATGCATGATCACGATTTGTGCCAACCAATCTTCGTCTAAAACTTTTTAGTTCTTTTTTCACAAATATTCCCTTACATATTAATTTTCTATTAAAGTATTATTAATTATTTTATGAGATTTCAAGAATTGAAGAGTTTAATTTAAAAAGTTAAAACTTCATTGCTATATTATTTTCTTTCTATACACTAATTATTTAAAGTTAATCTTGAAAAAGAATACTATTAAGGATCAATTAAATAACTTGATCGATTTTCTTAATAAATGTGAAATAATTATTGATACCTTAAATACATATTTAGATTAAATTTAATTTATGATTCTAATTTCAAGCAATAGTTATTTTCAATTTTTGTATATAATTCTAAAGATTAAAATCAATTCATTACAAGCT
>Ga0123341_1002896_pt1 | contig 14432 bp, 5 predicted proteins | sample Turbeapinknodule_FD_89959 | JGI IMG/M metagenome (GOLD analysis project Ga0123341, IMG submission 89959) | Root nodule microbial communities of legume samples collected from Mexico - Turtle bean Mexico pink nodule | ecosystem: Host-associated > Plants > Roots > Nodule | place: Mexico: Nepantla... | reverse complement strand
TCAAGAATTGTATACCATTTTAAATGTTGTTAAACACTAAATTCTAAACCCTAAATCGAGTGAAAAAGTAGAATGATAAAAGAATAAATAAAAGTACAAAAACTTCTTAATTTTCGGCAATGTGTTCCACAACAAAATCATGTGCTACTTCCTCATGTTTGAAATACTAATCCTTTTAACATTTGGTCATAAAAAAATATAGGAAAGTTTTAATTTGGTTTTAGAATTTAAATAAAAAATTTCCAACTAACTTTTAACTCTCACATATTCATTTTTCGAAGTCCTTATGTTTTACTATTAAAATGTAAAATGCAATTTAATATACATGTAAGAATTAAATTACACTTTTCAATGACACAGTATTATCAAAATACAATTTAGTATATACATAATAACAAAATTACACTAATAATAATATATAAGGACTTAATTGAAATCAATGACAAAAACAGAAATTACTTTTAAATTTAATTTATTTATTCACTAACATTCTGGGATTAAAACAAGTGGAACAAGTGCACATTGTGATGGTCGTGTCGTGGGTGAAAAAAGTGGATCAATCCTAAATGTGTGAACCTCACTCTGAAATACAAGTTGTGAGAAAGGATTGAGTTGATATTCAGATCATCTCAGCTTCTCTGTTTCTTCTACTTTCTTCTCACTGTGAGTCTCTTACTCTCTCTCTCTCTCATTCCCTCCCTTTGCTCCTGTGACACTTGCATTGCAGGGCCTGCAAAAGCTTAATATTGTGTTTCTGAAAATCTCTTGTGGCTTGCTGTTTTAGGATTTATATATAAGACCTCATCTGAAGAACCTCTTTTTCGTATGGAAAACAATGTCGTCACTGATGGGCAAAAGCAAAATTTCCCATCGTCTTCATTCGAAGCTGCCATGGAGAAGATTTCATCTCTTATTACTCGCCAAAGGCGAGGGGAAAAGCCACCGATTGCTAACAAATTAGAAATAATGTCTTTGTATCTTAAGGTAATATATGCTGAACTATTTTCCAAGAATTTTGATGGTACTTGTAATTATAGCCCTATAACTAGGCATGGTTTTGTCTTGGTTAGTTTTGGAGGTGTTTTCTAATTTTCTCCCTACCCCAATTGAAAATTCGGAAGAAGATTGAACAAAAGAGAGATGGGTTGTGAGATTTTAAGTCAGCATACTTGAATTTCTTTATGCATTTGACCAATCAGGGAAGATAAAGTGTTCCATTTCCTTGGTGTCACGTCTAGTAAATGAAAATGTTCCATGAATTGTCTGATTCTCATTATATTTCTAAGGGCTAAAAGCTTCAGGAGACTTCTTTGAACAGTAGAAAATGAAAAACATGCTTTCTATACAGATATTGGGCTTGGAGGAAGATATAAATAGGCTCAACATTATTCATGTGGCAGGCACAAAGGGGAAGGTACTCTTTTCATTATTTGTCATGTTTTTTTATTCATTTGATCAATTATCAATTTGTTGGAAGGTCACTTCAGACATGTTTTTTGGCTTCAAGATTCAAGAACAAATAATTATTATTAACATCATGTAACTTTTAAACAAGTTGGTGTTTGTCTATGATGGTTGAAATAAAGAGGTTACACAACAGGCATTTAACTAATCTATAGTTGTCAGGTATCCGGCATGACAGTAAGCACATCCCTAATATTCATATTATCCTTAATTTCCCCTCTTTTGTAATGGATTACTTGCAGGGTTCAACATGCATATTCTGTGAGGCAATCTTAAGGGAATGTGGCTTTCGCACTGGAGTTTTCACATCCCCTCACCTAATTGACGTGCGGGAACGATTTCGTATTGATGGGTTAGTAATTGAATGAACTAACTTGTCTAGATGGTTGATAACTAACTTAACTAGATGTCTGATACTGTATTGGCATTCCATCAATCTATATTGTCTGTCACATTTTTTTAATGGTCTTTTTCTCACTCACTTCCACATGCACATGATACACACACACCTACCTCTCCTTTACCATAGTGCATGAACGTACAGAACAGATATATGGCTGATGTAGGTAAACCACTGTATATCAAAAGTTTAAAGCTTTTTACCCAATACAACTTAAAATTGTAATGAGATAAATTTTGGCTGCAAGATATTTCAATTATAAATGTTCATAAGAAACACCATATTTTTTTTGTCCATGACGAATTAGAGGGTAGTTTATGCGCATCTCTGAACCTTATTGGCCTGCACACTCATTATCTTGTCAGTAAAACCATTACCTAATGTTAAGTTTAAAGGTCAAACAGAAGAAGCAACTGGGCTACCTATTTTTTGAGATGAAAAAAAACGGCATTTTCCTCTGAAAAGAAGGTCTAGATTAGGAAATATGAATTTTCAAATAGAATTCTTTTAATATTCATGAAAAATAGTTGGTGCCAATTTGTTTGCACAGTAGTGCAATTACCCGTTTAGCTGAAATTTCCACCCTGTGCACCCATTTTTGAATTTGTATATGATTAAATTTTGTCTTGTTACTATCTCTGTAGGATTGACATATCCGAAGACAAGTTTTTACAGTATTTCTGGGAATGTTGGAATCAATTGGAGGTATTATTTATTACATTTTTATGACCATTGGACCTTTTGAAATCTAAGTATTTATCTTAGGATCCAAGCATTGTTTTAAGCTGCAATGCAGCACCATTGCTTGTTTTTACACTTAGTAGAGGAATTTACTATTAGAGTAATTTTGGCCTTTCCCCATTGACCTTCTGATAATATACTAATAGTAACCCAAAAACAGAGCTCACTTTCAATGTAAGGAAGGAGCTAAAGCCTTTCTCTTTGCTTGATATGAGGTAATGGGTCAGTTTGTTTAAACTTAAAATAAGTGTTTTTAAAATAAGCACTTTTTGAAAAATCACCTATTTAAGAAGAAGCAGATATGATTTGATTCTTGAAAAAAAGCAGAAAACTGCTTATTTTTAAAATAATTAAGTTAGACAAACACATAAAAAAGCAGAAATCTGCTTATTTTATTAAAATTTGCTTTTTAAAATAAGCACAGACAAACTGGTCCAAATATATATGAGAACATAAGTGAAAATTCATGAAAACAGAAATGAAAATGTAGAGAGACTGCAAGCACTTCAAGGGGCTTGATTTCTCCCTTCTGAAACCTCACTCACAAATCTGTTTATTGGCCCCACCTGCCTTGTGAACTGGTTGGTTAAATTGTACCTCTTTTTCATACTACCTCACTAGCCTGTAATCAACTGCTGCTATTCCTTTATCTATTGGTTAGATTTATTCTTAAAACCCATTAAGTGAAGTTGCCAACAAGCATATAAATGTACTTCTGTAATTGAGGCAGGCTATACTTTCCAATAACGCCTCCGTGGATTGCTAGACTAGGCAATGCTCAGTAGAGAGAATGAAAAACAATGAAATGAGTTTTAGGCTTTGATACCAGGTTAGGTTCCATCTTAAAACCAATTGGGTAAGTATAGTTATCCGGCGCATCCCAATACTTGAGGCAGGAAATGTGAGATTTTCCAACACTGTCATACACTTTAGTGGCAGGGGGTTATGAGATACCTATGGCATTATTCTATTTGGGTCTTCCAAATACCATAAACCATTTTAGCTTTGTGGATAAAAAAGGGAGACAGCTTTGTTTGGGATTGAAAATATAACATAACTCATAGCAAACTTCATGGCTATTATTTCTTACAAAAAATCTTAGTTTCAGAGTGAAAATTCTTGTGATAAGCCACTTTGCAAAATTGGCTGGACATTTTGGATGCTTATGTAAAGGAGTATAAATCGGTTCATATTAGAAGCAATTTCTCCTTTTCTTCATACCCATTGATATTGATGAGAAATTGTGATTTTCATAGAGTATATTTTAATTTTAATAGTCAAATATTTATGTTTCAGATGCGAAACCTTTTGTTAGAAAGCCTGATGTTAAGCAAGTGTATTTTAAAAGGAACTAGTTGGGCCACAGCTGGTGGGCCCATTTAGGGGTAGTTTTCTGTTATTAATTACTTATGATAAAAGAGGAATAATGAGATACTGTTTGGCGACTTTTTCAGAATTGGAAAGTTGAGTGGGCTAGACCTCTAGAAATATTTGTAGTGTGTATCATTCTCATAGGCAAATATTCCCTATCATTAAAGTAAATATTCACTTTTCCTGCTATTTCTATGAAGAGTTCTATCATAACATAACCTAAATATATTATCCATGACATCTGGTAGCAGTTTCTCAATTCCTAAAGCTTTATTTCACAGGACAACACATCGGAGCAGCTTTCAATGCCCCCACTATTTCTGTTTCTTACTATATTGGCGTTCAAAATATTTATATCTGAAAAGGTAAACCGTTTGTATCAGATTGTTATTGAGTTTCTTAGTTAATTGTCCTTGCAAATATTTTGTATACCCCTGTTAGCAGTAGTGATATGTGAAAGATTTGATATGATGTATGTACTTGTCATTTTATGAAATTTTCATAAGCCACTAACCAATGATATTTATAATTTTTTTATTTGTATTGTTTTGGAGGTGTAAGATTAAGTTCTGAATAATTCATTACCAAACCAAACCTACTTAAGGGGATGAAGTTTAAAGTTTCACACATTATAGAGGGGTAATAGATGTGTTGACTTACTTGCAGCACAAGGTATTAATTATCAAATTTATAGTTGGTGGGATGTTATGCCTTCTTTTCGTAGTATTCATTTCTTTAGGGACACATCATTTACCTCTTTATAGGCTTGTTTTGTTTTTGTTGATGGGTTTGGTTTGACCTCCCCATTATGTATAGTTTTTTTTCTCTCTCTTTTAATAATATCTAAGTATGCCCTGATGAATGATGTTGTCTGGGTGTCAACTTAGTTGAGATTGTAGATGGCATAGTGATGCTATTGCATACTTGCTTTTATTAAAATGAAATATTAAAATACCTCTGTATTAATATTACTTATTAAAAAATATAGCGAGATGTTACACAAAATTTTTTGGCTTTTACCTGCAGTTTATTGCTTACTAATATTTACTTATCTGCTGATGTTGTCATTCTTTATTCTTCTTTTTCTCCACTTTTTTTTATCACTGCTAATATTTCATTTAAATGGCTCCCATTCATAGGTTGATGCTGCCATTATTGAAGTTGGACTTGGAGGCAAAGAAGACTCAACTAATGTGGTACGCATTTGATGTATGGTATCACAGATTTATTTCTTAAATATTGTTGTTAACAACACTTCTTGTTTAATATATTTTCTTGAACTAATAAAGGAAAAGTGTTTAAAGAAACTGCAACCAGTTGCATATGATTTATGACTAATACAATTTAAAAATGACTATGAACTTTCAGATCAAAGAGCCCACTGTTTGTGGCATTACGTCTCTTGGCATGGATCATACTGAAATACTGGGTGTGTATGTCTCATACTTTGTGATGCTTTGCATGTTGTTTACTCAAAAAGCTTAACATTTCCTGTGTTGAGAATGTTTTTTCCACCATCCAAATAAAGTCTCATTTTTATTCTTCATTTTCTGTGTTTTTTCCTCAACAGTGAATTGACCACAATATGGAAAAAGTATTTAAATTAGTACATCTATGCAGGAGATACTCTTGGACAGATAGCTTCACACAAGGCAGGGATTTTTAAGGTATTAAAATTCTACTCAACCAGTCAAACTTGCACCATTATTTTTATGGAAGTCAGTTGATTGTTGTTGTACTTTTATTATATTCATGTTTGTATGCTCCTGCCTCACCTTCCCTATTTGCTTTGTCTTCTGAAAAATTGATCTCTTCCCTATTCTTGAAGCCCAAAGTTCCTGCCTTCACAGTACCACAACCTCCTGAAGCAATGGATGTTATCCTTGAGAGAGCCAAAGAACTAATGGTAATCATTGTTCTCAATCCCATCATCTGTTATAAATTGCCTCAGGGAAAGAGCACTATAAAATTGTCTCTTATCAATACCAATTTCTTTTATTATGATCAGAAGCTCCTATGCTCATGTCGTTCATAAAAATATTACTAGAAAGTAAGACCATAAAACTTAAAATTCTCATTGCTAGTTTTTTCTTAATCTAGATTAATTAAAGATCCGAATCTGATGTAGCTTGAGCTTCATCTGTCACTGTATATGTGATACATTTATTACATATAAAATTGGCAGCCATTGCATGCTGCTCACATCTGGTGGAGTCTAGGAAAGGTAGAAGTATGATTTTGTACCCATGCTAATCGAGAGGCTATTTCCAGGATTTGGATTTGAATGTGACCACACATTGTTTATGCATAATAAATTGCTTGAGGAAAAAATATGTTTCATCAAATAGTAAGCTTAGAAGTGCCACTTGTTTATGCCATATATACTATACAATTGTTATGATTTTTGAAAGGCATGGCAGCAGAGCAGAATGGGGAGTCAGGGGCTGGTTTTGCTCCCCTTGTCCCCATCCTCTACAAGGTCAGGGTGAGTATGGAAATTTTAAGTGGTGTTTACTTTAAGCATTTTTTTTGTTTCCATTCTCCAAGAAAACAAAAGCTCAAACTGAAAGTACGTTTGCTTGCAGATTAAAATTCAAAGTTGCTTTTTGCTGTTAAAGTCAGATCGCCTAATTTGTAGTTGTTTTGATGGAAAAACTTTTGGTAATGCAATCAAGTTTCAAATTAAGTATGATAAAATAAATTTAATAATGAAATAAAAAAATTATTTGAAAGAATTCTCATAATTTGTTTTGGTCTCTGAAAGGTTATTTTTTGCATCTTTCATTTAAATGAAATGAAATATTGACTGTATTTTAGAGCACTGATTTAGTATGAAAATATAGGCGTGCAATCATACAGGCATGCTGGAGCATGTGCAACCTCAGATGAGCGTTTGAGATTCTTTATTGTTAATGCTATTAATTGTTTGGTTATTTTCAATGGCTGCAGGTTCCCCTGGAAGTGACTGAACCTTTTGATCGTAAACAAATAACAGGATTAAAGCTTGGTTTATCTGGTGATCACCAATTCTATAATGCTGCTCTTGCAGTCTCACTTTGTAGATGCTGGCTTCAGAGAACAGGGAACTGGGGGGAAAAATATCAAAATGTTGGTTAAACCTCTACTTTCCGTTCATCCGTGCATTACAATCTTAAACACATTGGCAATATCAGCATTACATGTCTTTTATAGCAATTTTCAGAATGAGTTCCTTGTCAGTCATGTTTTTAGGATGGATTAGCCAGTAATTTTTTTTCCACTGCTTGTGCTGATAATTGCTTTTTTCATGTTGAGATTATTCTGACTGATTTTCTTTCATCGTTAGATGATCTAGTGTGGATATGTTTATATTCCTGTCTACATTATAAATCATTTTCACCTAACTTTTTTCACTGTATAATAGCATTTTCAGGATTCTAATTTGCCAGATGAATTTATGAGAGGCCTTTCAACTGTGCATTTTCCTGGAAGGGCTCAGATTGTTCATGCTTCTTCTCCAAATTCCCACTGCTCAGAAATCATGTCTAAAAATTGTGGAGAGTTGACATTTTATTTGGATGGAGCTCATAGTCCAGAGAGCATGGAGGCTTGTGCAAAGTGGTTCTCCAATGCTGTAGAAATTCCATCAAATTTGCCTTTTGAAGTGGAAAATGCAGATGAATTGTCAGAAAATAGTCACATACTACACAAAGGAAATACCTTGGGGCAGTTTGAGAAATCTTTTAAGCGGGTAAATGTTCTTAAATTATTAATTGTTCCAGATATTCCTGGAGATTAACCATTTGCTGTTTATCATAATATATCCTTTCTTGGATTCTTCTTCCCTCGTTTTTATAATTTATTTATACAGTTCTCAACTGACATGTTTATTTGTTATCAATATATTTTGTTGGGATTTCTTGAATCTGACAAAGTTTGACATGAAATTCTTTTGATAATTTATTTCATTATTTAATTCTCTCCTAATATTCAGCATTGACCAATTGTAGATTCTCCTATTCAATTGCTTAGATGTGAGAAATCCCCATATTTTACTTCCACGGCTGGTGAATACATGTGCTTCTTCAGGTATTCCTACTTCAAAGCACCTCATATTTTGCTATTTTCACCCTCTACTAGAAAAAGCTATCTTATATGTGACTTGTGACTTTACCTTGTTTTTCTTACTTATAAAAGCTGTGGCTGGATTTAAAAATAAATTAGACAGTACATTGAACCTTCTAGTATAACAGTTGAGTGAGTTGACCCTCTTGACATGGTGTTCAAATGTGTTTCCAATATTTAGATAATCTGCTAAAAGAAAAAAAAAAACTTGAAAAAGAGAATGGTGTCTAAGTAACATATTTTATTGCTTAGCTATCTTAGAATTTGTTTGTGTATAGATGCTTATGAATTGCATTGCACTAATGCAATCACATTTTGTTTGAGCCTTGACTAGGTATTCATTTCTCAAGAGCACTTTTTGTCCCAAATATGTCGAAATATAGTAAGGTTATTTCTGGTGCATCAGTTATTTCTTCTGATCTCCATGGCATAGATCTGTCGTGGCAATTTAACCTCCAAAGAATTTGGGAGAAGATTACTCACGGGAAAGGTATGCCCTGTCTTTTCAGCTTGTAACATGTTTGTTGTCTCTAGGTACTTCACTGGGATGTTGTTATGTTTGTGTTGATCATATTGTCTTTCTCACAGCATCAAGAGGCAATAACACTGTCAAATATCAATGTTTTAGAATGAAATGAATTTTTATTGGTAAAATTCCTAATGGCCAATCTGTATCAGTGTGATAGTAGAACAGACAATGTGGCTAAAGTTTACAAGAATGACTGAATGAACTCACATGTATTCAAGAACCTCGTCTGGCCCTCCTAAAGACAATGTTCACCAACTAACTTCCCCTATCATCTACTGCCTCCATTTTTATAACAGCCTAACTATTACCTATTCTAACAGGTTTTGAAGCATATTCTCTACTGTGAAGTTCTAACGAACAGGCTAATCCTAACATCAACTTTTTCATCATCTTTTTCTTTTGCTTAATGGGGTTACTTATATGGATTATAAGTTTACTTCACATAAAGTTAAAGCTGTAACTTTTTGGTGCTTCTTCATGCATCTAATAAAGTGGTCTCAACAATGCACATATGGATAACAACCTTGTTCACATATACATGAGATAGATACATCATTGGAAAGAATGACGATAAAACAAAGAATGATCAACATCCCTTTGTATCATTCCAAACTACTGGATGATTGTTTGAAAACACCCAAACCATGCTTGGGGTGATTGCCTGAGGCCATTTAGGGACCTGCATAAACGACATAACGTCAGACAACTCCCTCTAAGCAACAAAACCAGGAAGTTGCTCCATGTAGACTTCTTCATGAAGATCATATATGCATTTTTTATGTCAAGCTGAAATAGAGTCCAGTGGTGAATAACTGTAATGGAAAAGAGAAGTTGAATAGATGTCATTTTGGCAATAAGAGAAAGTGCCTATAATCTTGGCCATGTATTTGAATGTATCCTTTGGCAACTAGTACATTTTTGTAGTGAAATGTTACCATCAAGTTCTCTTTTGAGAATGTATAACCATCAACACCCCATAATTGATTTGCCAGATGGGAGAGGAACCAAGTACATTACTTTTAAGGGCACACATCTTATCAATCACTTCTTTTTGCCGCTCAGGATGAAATAAATATTCACCTGAAAATTTATGAATTAGTACAGAAGATAATGAGGATAAACAAGTATAATATATGGTGGAAAGTCAATGATAATCAAAGTTTGTATAGTGGGGAGAAGGGTCATGGATAGAATGTGTACCGTTTCAAATAGTAATATGCCAGTATTTTTCAAAGGAGACCGTTTCTTAAAGGTGGTCGCCAGAAAACTCAGCGGAGATGGTGTTGGAATGGTGAACACAAACCTGGGAGAAAGGTTTGTCAAAAAAGAATATAGTGGGTCTATTAGACCAACATGGTTTTAAATTGTAGGAAAGAGAAAAACCTCTTGGTCCATATACACAAAAGTCTTCTTTTTACATCTTCTACTTCAACTATAATAAAACTTCAAATGGCTTGCATTCCATGTTCTTGGTATCACTTTTTCTTCTAAAGTCTCTAATTTGTAGGCTCCATTTTGCAAATTTTCTAGTATTCTGAAAGGACCTTCCCAATTGGATGCTAGCTTTACATGTCGTGGATCTTTTCGAGCATCAGTTCACATTCTCCAGACTAAATCCCCTTCTTTAAAATCTCTTAATTTTACTTTTGCATTAAACCTCTTCATTGCTCTTCTCTTTACTGCTGCTTCCTTTATCTTTGGTCGTTCTCTGAGTTCTTCAATAAGATCAAGGTCAGTCCTCAAACATTCATTGTTGATATTCCAATCTTCCATTTGCCTTCGTAATGTTGGTTCATTAACTTCTACTGGTAGCATTTCATCTGTTCCATATGTAAGGTTGAACGGTGTTTCACTAGTTGAAGTTTGTGGTGTACACCTATACGCCCATAATGGTAACTTCTCTGCCCATAAACCTTTAGCACTTCCTAACCTCTTCTTTAACTGTACCGAGAATAACTTTGTTTGCAGCTTCGGCTTGTCCATTCGTTTGCGGATGTTCAACTGAAGTGGTTGTTGACTTGATCCCCAAATCTGCATAAAATTCCATAAGTTTTTTGTCAATGAACTGTCGGCAATTGTCAGTTATAATGGTGTGTGGGATTCCAAATCGACATATTATATTTTTCCATACAAACGTTTGAACTTGCTGAGCCGTTATCTTAGTCAATGCTTCTGCTTCTATCCATTTTGTAAAGTAGTAGTCCACAGTTACTATCATGAATTTGGTTTGTCCTCATCCAAGTGGAAATGGACCAAGTATATCAATTCCCCACTTTGCAAATGGCCATGGGGAAACAATTCCTTGCAACTCTTGCTAAACCATCATCTAACGGTTAAAACAACATTCTCATGTCAAATCACTTAGTCTGAGAAAAATAAATCACGAGAAACGAGGTATTTAATACCAGATCAAATCACATTTCAAAACTATTATATTATATTCAGACATAAATACTTTTCTTAAAACTTAAATAAAAATCTTTATGCCTCGGGCCAGTGTACTGGTAGGCTAAAACCGAGAGGTTAAGCCGAGAGCTAGATATAAGACATAATCGAAAGGTTATGTATAAAAGAATAAAGCAAAAATATAAATATTATTATTATAACAAGCCCAATTAAATGAAAGCCTGCGTTAGGGGGTGCGTAAATAATAAAATGGTGTAGAAAGAAAGTCCAAAGGTAAAGTGTAAGCCCATTAAGAAAACTGTATAAATAGGAGGTCAACACAAGAGGTAAGCAAGAGTGATTTCTGTCTGATGAACATAAAACCATTTCTGACTTTGGCATCGGAGCGCCTTGCAGGTACACCCACTCATCTGTATGGAGAAGAAGCCGAGAGCATCCAGTCCGAGTTGAAGCCGAGAGTATCCAGCCCCAGGAATAGACGAGAGAGCCCAGCCCAAGGAGAAGCCAAGAGAGTCCAGCCCAAGAAGAAACCGAGAGAACCTGAGGATTACTGTAGAAAAGCCCAAGATTGGAAGATCTGTAAAAGGAAGTTAGTCTTGTCAACCTGTTCAAAAGTCATCCGGTAGTACATATGTACTACCGGATGGCCGAAAGGCCGACCAAAGGACAAAGCTGACTAGACGACAAGATGCAAAGCTAAACACGTAATTAGGTATAAACAAGCCAACTTAGGTGATAAGCACGGTTAAGACACAATTGGGCCTTCGTTTGGATCCTAAAGCATGCCCATAATAGCCATAGCCCATCTAGAGCAGTATAAATAGCAGAAGAGATACATCACCCAAGGTAACTATTCACTCCCTACTCTTCTGGTACCTAACTCTCGGACTGACTTGATCGTCGGAGTGTCTTCGCTGGTACTCCCCCCATCGTGTCCAGACCAAAGGAGATCCAACCGAAAGAAGCCTAACCGAAAGACTGGAAAGACGAGAAGATTGCAACAAGAGGAAGTGGGTTTAGGTCTTGTAGGAACACTATGTATAGTAAAAATGTTTTATTTATGTTGTAAAAAAGAAATCTATGCAATAGATAAAGGAGATTTGATATCCTCTAGTAATAAAAATATGATACAGAAATAAATAAAAATGTTTCTAATAATACATACATAATCTGGATCTTCTTCATTATATAAGATATGTTTACACACCAGTTCCTTAATAATTAGTTGAAATATTTATTCTTAGAATATAAAGAGTAAAGCCATATAGTTACCATGTTGGTCTTCCTTCAATATGCTTATTATCTTGTAAACTAAGTGGAAAATATTTCCGGTGGAAAAATTCAACCAAAAGATGAGACAGAAGATAATGCTCTAGATGTTTGTGGAGCTGAATTTAAGTTTTAAAAGTCAACATCAAGTTGATACGGACATTAAATTCTCAATTCTACTGTTAGTTCTATTTCGAATCATATCACAATGCTATCAAGTTCTTCAAAAATATTAATTGTTCCTATAATCATCATGCTAAGGTGTTGCCTTAGAGGACAAAGCTTTGCTTTTCTGAGCTGAGGATTGTTTTGTTTATCTGCAGAAATAACCTCTCCAATTGAAAAGGATTTCAAGATAGATAGCAAGGAGATCGTACCACCTCCCGAGTTTCTTAATGATAATTCTCATGACTGTTTTGCACGCAGTGCAGTAATACCTTCATTACCATTGGCAATCAAATGGCTGCAGGACTGTGTCAAACAACACCCTTCCACAAGACTTCAGGTAACAATGACATGAATGCTACTTGCTTCTTATATTCTACTTGGCTAATGGATGGATAGTAGCTACTCCTTAGTTGGTGCTAAATCTCAAATTTTTTATTTAATCATGAAGTTAAATTTCATTAACAATCAAATTTTACTTCACCTTTTTCTCTCCCTTCTGCAGAGGTGTCTCATTGGTGTATGACACCTCGTCTTGTTCAACCATGTTCCTGAAAGTCAACTTCATTCTGTTGGGTTGGATTTAGTAACATTTGTTTCTTCCTTTTTCCTTGCCTTATCCATTTCACCATTAATGTTGTTAAAACCCAGTGATGTGTTATTCTGGTTAACCACTGGTTCCTATATATAATTTGTCTTTTGAAGATGGAGAATGGTGCTTCCTTTTGCCTTTTTTCTACTTAGTAATGGGACAGAAAAAAAGTGTTGCTCCCAAATATTTCTACTACGTTTACACTGAGCAAATTCTTACCATTGGTTTCAGGTTCTTGTCACTGGATCGCTGCATCTTGTTGGAGATGTGCTAAAGCTCTTGAAAAGATGATTTAAATTGGCTATGGAAACTTTTGTTGCACCAAAAACTTGTCATTCTTTCAATCCTTTAAGCAGACACTGAGGTCATGTGATTGCTCAATGGTTTGACAATATTTCATTCTTTACAATTCTGACCAGTTACCAAAATGCTAAAAAGTAAAGTACATTAATTGTTAATCTTGAGAATGTTCAAACCTAGGAAGATCATGTGATATACTAAATGTTTGGGTAAATGAAGTTGTGGAATAATGTTAGTTTTGCTAACATGATATGTGATGTGATATGCCACTCTTTATTATGTTTTCCACTTGCATCACTTCAATAACTTTAAGATTTGATATAACTAATACATTTCTTCTTTTTCATCAAATAATTTTTTGAATATCCACTGAAAAAATAATAAAACAAAAAGAATCTAGCAAACAAGTAAAATAACATATTCTTGGGTTTTAATAAAGAGACATAAAAGAGCAGAATATGAATAAAAAACAAAACAAAATATAGAAGAACTTTGTATTTTGTAAATAAAACATTTATCTCATTCAATTTCATCCCTATAAAAGAGATTTTAATATTTAATAAGCCTCATTATGTTGGAGTTTGTGATTCAAAATCAAGTTCAGTAAAACGTTAATTCATCGTTTTGATTACTCTTAAACATAGAGATTATTTTGGATATGAGAAAATTGGGAATATTTATATTACTTATTAAATAAAATATTTTATTTAATTTTTACCTAATATTTAAGTTACGATTGGCTATTTTTTTTCCATATTGAGTTAAACAGAAGCTTAAGAAAACAAAATTACCTTTCAGTTTAAAGTTAATTTATTTAATAGCTTTCTAATTTAGAAAAGTTACTTTTAATGGGAGAATCAAATAGCCTCTTTATAAAAAAAAAACTCTTTTTGAAACTTAAAACCCTTCAATTAATTTGTGTCAAATTTCTTTTAAAAAAGCTGGTTTGGTTTTGAATTTCACTTTGATAATAGAACTATTTTCTAAAGCAAAAAATACACGTTATGTTTTTCAAAATTATGTTGAAAAGCTCAAAAAACTATCCGAATTGAAGGTTAAGTTAATATTAAGTAACATGTGTTCAACTATGT
>Ga0123341_1002895_pt1 | contig 14435 bp, 10 predicted proteins | sample Turbeapinknodule_FD_89959 | JGI IMG/M metagenome (GOLD analysis project Ga0123341, IMG submission 89959) | Root nodule microbial communities of legume samples collected from Mexico - Turtle bean Mexico pink nodule | ecosystem: Host-associated > Plants > Roots > Nodule | place: Mexico: Nepantla... | reverse complement strand
GATTTTTAGATTAGTTTCTATTATTGATAAATAGTTTTTAAATTGACATCTAATTAGTTACCGAAGTTTTTACTACCAAATTTAGAATCTAAATAATTGGTAGCTAGAAGCTTGATAGCTAATTAGATACTAATTTAGAAAATATTTATCAATAATAGAAACTAATTTAGAAACTAATAATATTTTTAGTCTCTAAAAAAGTATTTAATTTAGTCAATATAGTAATTAATTGTTTTTAATTTTTAAAATTAATTTCTATTGAATAATTTTTTTTAGAGTCCTCTGTGGTTTAATTGGTTTGACTGTGATTTATAGTGACATTTGTTTGCTTTAATTCAGTTTTCATTGAGAAGATTCTAAGGACAGAACCAGATGTGGGAAAAATGTACCTTCTGATCAAGGCAGATAATAAGCAAGCTGCTATGGATAGATTGCAAAATGAAGTACGGTTATTACAAATTCAGAGTCTATTTGGTCTGAGAAAAGAAAAACTATTTTCACATATAATCACAAAAAAGGCATTTAATTTCGCTGTGTTTCAAGATCAGTACATGAAATAGTAGTTACACTATTTGGTGTTTTTGCTGTTTCTGTATGATTCTTTGGAAATATAGAACATGCTGAAAATAAGATCACTGCCTTTTTTTCTCTAGACTTTGTTTCTTCAGCTTGCATTTGTCAAAGTGCATGGCTTCATTTCTTGATCTCATTGAAATTTTGTTGGTGTGGTTTAGATCATAAACACAGACCTTTTCAGATGCCTTCAACAAGTCCATGGAAAATCATACCAAGCCTTTATGTTGAGCAAGTTAGTTCCTGTTGTGGGCAATATTTGTGAACACAATCTTGGACTAGATGAAGATATATCGAATGTTATTGAAGAGGAGGTAGATGTCATTGTAAATTCTGCAGCTAATACAACATTTGATGAAAGGTTGGCTTCTATAACTCCCCAAAAGCTTCTGCACCAATAATGAGTTCTTTGTCTAATCATTTGACTATTGTGATGTGATCAGATATGACACTGCTATCAACATAAACACCTTAGGGCCATGCCGTCTCATGAACATTGCCAAAAAGTGCAAGAACCTTAGGCTATTTCTTCATGTTTCAACAGGTAAAAATACAAGAAAGAGCTTAAAAATCAAATGCATGTGCTGTGTATGATTTACAAGTATACCAATATGACAAAATTCTTTCTTGTAATGTACAGCTTATGTCAATGGACAAAGGCAAGGTAGGATAATGGAAAGACCCTTTAGCATTGGAGAGTGCATAGCAAAAGAAAAGTTTATATCTGAAATTTCACCAAAATACCTTCCTACATTGGACATCGAAGGAGAGATAAATCTGGTTTCAAATTACAAAGGGGACATTGAAGACAGCTTACTAGCTCAGAAGATGAAGGAGATTGGTCTAGAGAGGTATTCAGTGTCCTTACAAAGGTTTTAAATTCTGGTTCTGGTCTCATTGCAATCATAGATACTACAAAAAGTTACAAATAAGTGTGACTAATGCAACCTTTGAGGATCGGACACGCCTCTTAAATGGTGTGTCCTTGTTATATACACATATGGACACAGCATACTAGTAAAACACGTATTGAAAAATTGTCAAATTTAAAAAATATTTGTTGGATTTTTTATTATTCTATCACGGTTCTAACATAATTTTAAAAAATAGAAATACATTAATTTTCTAAAAATTTAAAGTTATTGTATAAACTTTTATTATGTTTATAAAAATAAGAAATAAATCCTTTTGAAGCACATGCTTGTGTTCTACATTTCAAAGATTATACGTATCTTCTACATTTTAAAGATTATACGTATCTCTATATCTATTACAACTTTTATGTCTTCAATTACTCATTATTTATGTTTGCAATTTTCATCTTTTTGTAATAAGATAAAGAAAAACAGTAGAAACAGAGAGGTTCACCCTCCTATTTAGATTTTGATCTTAAAATTCATAATCTAGTTTGATTGTTGAGTTATCTCCCACACAGGGCCAGAAGATATGGGTGGCAGGATACTTATGTGTTCACAAAGGCTATGGGAGAAATGATGATTGACAAATTGAGAGGAGATATTCCAGTTGTTATAATGAGACCAAGTGTCATTGAGAGCACTTTCAGTGAACCATTTCCTGGGTGGATGGAAGGAAATAGGTGAGTTCTCACCACCATTTCCTGGGAACATTTTTTTATGCTTAAATAAAGTGATTTTAAGATAGCACAGGAATTTTCCTTTAGAGACTTTTCAGAAGTTACTGTTTTATAACTTCTCAAAAGAATCTAAAATCTGATCTCTTTCTTCAAATTCTAATTTTTTTAAATGCTTACCAAATACTTTCAACAACATGTTCAAAAGTGACTCTTCTAAGAAGCAGAATATGAACAAACTGTACTCCAAATTTGTCTGACACAACTAAAGCTTTTTCTTTCAACTACCAGGATGATGGATCCAATAGTTCTCTGCTATGGGAAAGGTCAGCTAACAGGTTTCTTGGTAGATCCAAATGGAGTACTAGATGTGGTAAGAAACATTGAAGAATTAAGTTGTTTCACATGATCCATTATCTGAAAAGTAAAAGAGAATTAAACAATTCTTAAACTGAATTTTTTTAATAATACTTTTATCAATGTGATCGCATACGATTGTTCTTGAGTTTAGCTTAGTTGAGATGTCTAGTTGCATATAATGATACCTAACATAAAAACTTTTATATAAAAAAAAAACTGCATAAAGTAATTAATAATTCACAATTCTCACACTAAATAAACAGTGTTTCATTTGCTCTCATCATAGGTCCCAGCTGACATGGTTGTGAATGCAACCTTAGCAGCAATGGCAAGGCATGGAGTGACCCAAAAGTCAGATCTTAATGTGTACCAAATTGCTTCATCAGTGGTGAACCCCCTAGTCTTCCAAGACCTGGCAAAGCTTCTATATGAACATTACAGTTCCTCACCATGGATTGACTCAAAGGGTAGGCCAATTCAAGTTCCATTGATGAAGTTGTTTAGTTCCACAGAAGAATTCTCTGGTCACCTGTGGAGAGATGCAATTCAGAAAAGAGGCCTCACAGCTATGGCCTCCTCAAAGGGAAAGATGTCTCAAAAACTTGAAAACATGTGCAGAAAGTCAGTGGAGCAAGCAAATTACTTGGCCAACATTTATGAACCATACACATTTTATGGTGGAAGGTTAGATACTCATTTAATTTCACACTCTTCAACTAGTAAGCAGAACTAGTGGTTTTCAGCAAGAAAAAAAAACCTTCAATTTTCATGTACTTCAATTTCTAAAGATTTTGACACTCTTACCCATATAGAAATCACAGTTGACATCACTTTTAAAGAGTTTTTACAGTCTCATCTAATTTGTGTATGATAAGTTTATTGATTTCTACAATGACCATCTCAAAAGTTTTAGACCAGTGATGATTTCTAATTCATTGACAATGTAAAACTATTATTCAAGTCAAGAATCTTACCATACATAATAGTTTATGATTACATGATAATGCAAAAAAGTTCATACTTAATGCATTTAAATTACAATACATAGCTATATAAAAAGTTTATAAGTTACTGATTTTAAACCATAAACTGTGATGCAGGTTTGATAACAGTAACACACAAAGATTGATGGAAAGTATGTCTGAAGAAGAAAAGAGGAAGTTTGGGTTTGATGTAAAGAGCATTGATTGGAAAGACTATATAACCAATGTCCATATACCTGGTTTAAGGAGACATGTGATGAAGGGAAGAGGAATGAGTAGCCACTAACTTACAAATTGTGCCATGTAATCACTACTTTTATGCTGGAACAAACTGTATTAAAATATGTGCATTTCTTTGGTTCCTTCAACCCTATAGGGTGTTGCAGCAACTACAACAAGGACATGCTTCATCATTTATACTGTAATTTAATAATAAGAATAATCAAATTTCTTAATTGATTACTCCTCAGTTTCGCTTATTTCTCTAAATAAAACTCAAGTTGATTTAGACTATTGTTGACTCATGATAATCCTCTTCATGGTACTCTTCTGCATACTGTCATGGATATATCAGTACCACACCATTTCTATCTTGAAGGGCTCTTCATAGCATTCATTTGATGACTTTGTTTTTTTTATATAAAGTTTTCATGTTAGGCATTGTTATACAATTTGACATCTCAGTTCTGCTGACACCTCAAGTAATAACAATCATTTACTATCACACGAAAAAAATATTATTAAAAAAATAATAATACAATAATAAGTATGAAAATATTACACCAAAATTCATATATTAACAAAAACGATACATAAATGACTCTCCTTGTTGGTTGATAGAAGAGTCACCAAAATTAGACTCTAGACATCGTATCAACTTTTGATTTTCTCTATCAAATTTCGTCATCTTTTGAAAGTTCTTTCATTGAGTCTTTCTCCCAATGTGTCCTATTATAATTGATCTTTTGATACTTTGAAAGATATGGTTCTACTTAAGGGATCTTATCAAAACACTTATCAACACTCATCATCGATGTGATAGAGTTATTATGTCAGAGTAATTCTTAACTAACAATAGGACACATTCATGCAAGAATAGAAGTAAAAGATTTTCTTTGTTGAACCTTTTTGTTAGTTAATGACATATATTGTTATTGGTACAACATCTTTAAACTGCCATTCACATGCAGTAGAAAGAGATTATCTTGCCATTAATGTATAATTGTTTGGGAACACCTTGACAATAACCGTGTAACACCCTAATATATCATTATTACATTATGACAAAATTTTTGAGAACTAATCAAATGATTAATCAACTAATAAAAGTTTAAAGTCGATATAGATGTGTATACCATCAAGACACATAAAAGTCTATTAAAATAGTATAAATGAGTGATCATTCAAGATATGTTGTTCATTTATTCATTCATTATATATTTATTATTATATTTATTAATCATTTGACCTGATCGTCGAAATATTTTCACAAACACACCCATATTAGTGAAAGTCTTAATAGAGAGTATCGAACTAATGAAATATTTCAAGTTAACTACTTGAAGGAGACATCTCAACTCATTAGAGCTTTTACATATTTTGTCTTAGCATTTATAAGAACAAAATGTGTTTATAAGTTCTAATGTGATACATATTTTCAACCGAATATAAGAGAAATAAAATCAATAAACACAATTAAGAACAAGGTTATTTTGGTATAATATATAATGTTAGTATTAAAATATAGACAACAATATATAAATAAAATAATATATATATATACACATAGACAAATACTTTTTAATGTCGTCTTATAAAAACATAATGATGATAACTCGTAGATATTATTCAAATTCATTATAATTTTGATAAGAATATACATGTTGATTAAGAATAGATATGAATATGAATAATATCTAATTTTTAAATAAAATACAATGATGACGGCTTAAATATATGTATTTGTCTCATTATCAAAACACTCACATTCTATCAAGTAACTTAAACAATTTGTTCCAATACACAATTTATTTCTCAACTATTCGACTCATTCAATATCCATTAAATTCACTCAAATTTTTAAGATAATTTCTCTCGCACCGCAATTCATTATACAATATTTTTCTTTGTCTCAAACAATATATTAATTCCAATTTTTATCAATTTAAATTATTGCTAGGACATGGAAATGTTTGACTTTCAAATTGAAAGTGTTAAAATTGAATATACCTTTAGTTTATTAAGTAACTTAAAAAACATCTTTTATTTTTTTTTTAATTATTGGTTTCATTTCATTTGAAGAACATTTATTTTGTTGTACAAATTTTCATTCTCTCTCAACTCTTTTTACTCCAATCTCAAAGATACTTTTCTTCTCGATATTTACAAAAATAGTAAATGTTGTAACTATCATAAAATTTCAATTATGTGTAATTATTATTATTTTCTATTATAACTACATTTATGCAGATATTTTTTGACACTCTTCTAAAATTTATGTAATTTTTTTTTTTAATATTTGACATTAAAAAAAAATGTACATCCTTTTGACATTGATTCCTTTGTATTATCATTTTTTTTGCTATGATTTTTATCTAGTTTAAAAAGATTATATATTTAATATTTGATACAATATAAAAATAAGTACTAACGTAGTACGTGATTTTGACTAGAATAAGACACAAATTTGATACTTGTATAAATGGAAACGAGAATAAGAATATGAATTTAACCTTTAGAAATAAAGAAAAGTATACTTAATTTAGACATATTAAACTATTGTAATCCCTTCACCAACACATAATTTCATATTTGCGTAAATATGAAATCCCCCACTCTCCAAAGAAATCCAACACATCCATGGGGAAATGATTATCTATTGTTTTTGCTATCTCAAAATAATCATCCATTCTTTCATGTTCGAATAAGGAGAAAATACTACATACATATTTAAAAAATTCATGCTCAATATTGTTACTTAATAAGAAGCAGGTCTTATTAAGCTATAAAACGGAAAGACAAGTTGAAAGACAACTCCTTCGTCCAAAAGCAATTTCTCAGACCCTAGTAAAATAATTTCATAGCCAAAAACCTGTTTAGACGCTCATTGTTTTCTTAATTAGTTCCATAAGCTACACAAAATTCTTTGAATTCGAGCCAGAGAAAAAACGTACTGCAAATTCTGCTGTTTGTGCTTCCAAAAGAAAAATCAAACAAGATAAAAAAATGTTTTTTTTTAAATTACACAGACCGCAAAAGAACGTAGGATAGGCAGGTTCTGATTATCAAGGATCAGAAATTAAATCTGCACTAGATCATTACTAACGAAAGGTTGAAGTTGGCAGATGATGATGATACAAACAAATGCATCGAAGGCAATAGGCAAACGTTCACGATAAGCTTTTTTAATGGCTATTTCAGGCCAAATCATAAACAACGATAAGCTCTATGTAATGAAATTTGACATAATTAGTATGAACAAAACTGAATCACTATCATCATGCAGCTTTAACTGAAAATTGATAGAACAAAGCAAAACAAATCATCAACAGATATAGAATCCCTTGCTACTAAAGAGGGAAACACAAAAAATATCCACATTTCACCGGAATAATACATTCTGACACGGCCATCATCTAGGAGATTTCTCCAATAGGATGTCCAGCAAGTTCTTGTGCGTCACAAAAAACTGGAATTTTACCTGCCTATTTTACATCAAAGCAGTATTGGGCAGTCACCAAATATGTTTGGAGTGCGTACCCATAGATTAAGTGCTTACAGCAATCTCATCGATGACGATGAGGATGAGGATGAACAAACTACCTGCAATTTGTCCATAATGAGTTGCAACTACAACACTGGTACGATATGCAGAAGCAGCAGCAACATCATAGAAAGTAATCAGGCGTTCTACGGGTAACATCGGGCTCTCCTCTTCTGGGAGCAGGGTCAAACTGCAAGAACATTTCAAATTTAGGCCCAGTGATTCAGCGCAGATGAAAATATTTACCATGCAGTATTGAAGCAAATTTATGTTAAACAAGAGAGGAAGGGAAACCTGGATAAATGTGTGGCCTTTGGAATCGTCAACCTCCAAAATGGAAGCCATGTTCCCACATCGGTAACAGTAGTTAGGCGCGCTAAAAATGGTAACCACCTTCTGTTCCTGTTTTAACAAAACAATGGACGTCTAAACTTAACTCATTTAATTCCAAAGGCAACTGACAATAAAGATTATTCCATGAGAAGGTCAATTACATGAGCCCAGTTAAATCCATCCATAACCAGCTGATGAGCTCTAGCAATTAACTTAAGCTTGTTTGTGTGATTAAATTGTTCGGATATATCCTGAAAGAGAATGTGAATTTAAATTAGAAAATAAATTACAGTAGCCACTCTCTCAATGGTTAAAAACTAAAACTAACAAATCCAACAAGGTATAGAATCGAGAAATTATATCTTTAGTACCTGGCCAAAAGTATATCCTGCACCTCGAGGAGAAATCCCCCAGCCACACCTATCATCAGGGTCAGACCACAATAGATCACACATTGGCCCTTCATGAGGAACTTCTTGAACACGATCAAAGTTCCTTATGTTATCAAGAGTCTCAATTGAAGGTGAAAGCCCACCATGCAAACAGAATATTTCAGATTCAACCTGGAAGGGGCCATATTAAATTTGAAGCCGAATGATCAAAACCCATTACTGTGACCTTCAACTACCAATTTTCTACCATTATGGCAAGAAGACAATCATTAAAATGAAAATGAATGGCAATTGAAAAAAGTTTCTAATTACAAGCTAACAGAACAAACTTGAGCATTTAAATTCACAAACACAGAAATCCAATGTAGTTTCATGACCATCGTCTTTTGCTTAAAAGGCCAGAGATCACCTTTAAAAGGAAGAAATTTCAAAAAATTAACTAATTTGGAAATATAATCAAGTACAAACCTTCTCTATGCTTTGCACAACTTTGTGAATTTGTTAGAATTGTCGATATCATGTCTTAGTACAGTACCACACTCATCCCTCCAACATTCTACTTTCTCAATAGAATATGTAAATTTTAAAAGTTAGTTTAAAATTTGATTAAATGGGTACACTGCTCTATGATAAAGGGTTCCTCCAACCTTCTAACAATTGACCAAACAAGGGGAAATGTTGATAATTTTGCTTAATCTAGGACAAAGAATATATTTTAAATTTACATAATAACTGATATGTAGTTTATTCTCAAAATTGATTATCCTTTCCACAAGTTAAAATCACAAATGAGGAAAAATATATATGTACTAACCAATGCAGTCAATGGAAAGAAATCAAAAAGGTCTGTGAAGGTCTTCCAAACATTAGCATTACCATACCTGCAAAAAAAATCATATGAACTATTATTAAGCATTTAAAGGAAACATGTTATTAGATAAATCTGTAAGATAACATTTTATTATCAATTCATACATTGTCTCATAAAAATGAGCCGCAAGTAGAATTAAATTCAGATCAACTCAAGTTGAATCTCAATCTAAATCCAGTCAATGTTGTTAAATGGCATGGCAGATTTCTTGCCAACTGCCACAGACAGCATTGAAGGGTGGCTCACTATGGCAGTATCATAGGGTGCAATGATGTATTTAAATGAATATTTTGGCCTTCCTCCATTGATAACACTGAATCCAAATTGTTCAAATTTATTAGGGGTGTTAGACATGACATTAAGATTAATAATCCTAATATATTTCAATCATTTTTTATCAAACCACGTATATTACCTCGTTACAGTTCACACTCATAGATGCATGCGTTACCTTCACCATATGTTTGGATAGGAAATGAGAATAGGGAAGAAAATTTTAAAATTTGATTTTTCTTGTTTGGTTGAAGAGAAAGTAAAGAGAAAGTTGAGTTCAACAAACAAAAATGTCAAATTTTCTCTCTAATTCAAATTTCAAAATTTTCTTCCTCATTTTCCTTTATTTCATCTCATCCAAATGAAAATTCAATCCCAAATCTCTAAAATCTTAAAACCTTCATTGTAAATATACTTCACTTCCTTTTTAAAAAAAAAATACACCATGAGATGTACCAGAACCAGCATAAAAAAATCTACTTTACACAAAGGAAGTAACTTGACAAAGGATATCTTTAAAACCAAAAAATTCCTAATGGCAGTTTCCATTTATATATTTAATAATACTAAAAATAGAAACACAAAATGAGAGCAAGAGTCATGAAAGAAAGATTTGCAGAGTTAACATCATATGCAGCCTCAATCCTCCCTCAAACAACAGCATTCAGGTATTCAATTAAATTAGTTTTTACCAGATGCCAACTGGACAGACAAACTGATTGGTCGTCTGGTCTGCAAAAATTGGATCCCAAAAATTATTCTAATAGCTTATTATAATTTTTCTTACTTTCAATTTAGACAAATCTTTTAGAACCATATATTCTTTACCCATGTTAAAAAGAACAAGACATTCTACACCAGCAAGAGTGGATCTGGAATTAAATGGTTGTATAGTGTTAAATCTCCGGAACTGCTCAGACAATAACTCCAGTTTAGTGTGTAAAGAAACTTGCAAATAAAATTGCAGGAGACAAATGCAAAAGATTTCCCAAACATCCTATATAGTACATACCTGAAGTTTTTAACATAAGTTCATGAAAACAACATAGTCTACATTAACGATTAAAAAATGTCTAACTGAAACAGATGCAAAATTATAAATATATATATTGCCCTTAAAAAAGAAGTATCCCCTTCCCACCAAATTGAACTCTAAATGGAGGTGTTGAAACTCACTTTCTGAGGCACTCATCGTAAAAGCCATATACTTGAGTGATCTGTGCAAAAAAAAAGGATAAGAAAGGAACAATTAGCTCAATAACTAATACATCTGTCTTAAAATCAAAGCCACCAACACATTATGAAACTAAAAAACCTTCCAGGACAAGTTAATTTTTGTAGCGTTAAAGAATACAAGCTACACAGTAACTCCATAAAAACATCAGAAAAGGACCTCAGAAAACATAATATATAACTTTGAATGGAAGAAGATTGTGAATGCATACCTGACGACTTTCATGATTTCCTCTAAGAATAGTAATTCGCTGAGGATATCGCACTTTCAGTGACACAAGAAGCTGGAGAGAATAATTAATCAGTACCTCTAACATACAATACAACAATAAGAAGCAAAGATACCAAGACATGTTAAAATAAATAAACATGCAGCAAACTTCACCATTATTGTTATCCAAGAGACAATCCAAGCATAAATAATATCCAGAAAAAAATAAAATTACAATCTTTTAGATGGAGTCATGTAAATAAACATGTTGACATTAAAGGAAAGGAATTAACTTTAACTGATGATTAAAATCTAGTACGATTAGATATTACAACCATTAATGATCTCAAATAAAAAATGCCAATTCAAAAGCAGAAATAAAATATACAACCATATGTTCAAATATACTAATAACAGATTTGAGATTTCATCAGAATATTACTTTCTTAAACCCCCAACAGTACCCAAAAATCTCAGCAATACCTCCACCTAATATAGTGCAGACTTATTTATAACATTTATTTATCAACTGCAAGCCTTCTAAATCTGACTTTGTTGAAAAGGCACTAATAATATTGTATAGTGCAAATTCTAATTATATTTCCTCCTTATTATGTCATAAGTAAATTTGAAACTTGAAAGGACCTACTTGCCATTTAGGGATAATCCAATATTCTATTTCACCCTAATAGCAAGAAGCAATTTGAATGCATACCCATATTTTCATTGATCTCACAAGCCAAAAAATGTGAAAACATAACATGCACACTTCCAGAGAGGTTTTTTATTCCTTTTTTCCAATTGGGGTGAATAGGAGTGGGGACAAACAACTAAATCACAAAGCAACAACTATTAATAGGTACAGAATAATCAACAATGTCATCTTCAATGTACTTACTGTTACAGTTTCGACTGAATAATAACCCCGGTCCACGTAATCACCCATAAACAAGTAATTAGTATCTGGAAACTGTAAAGAGAACAAAAATTCTTAGATTCCATATATTAAAAGTCAGCAAGGTATAATATAAAAAACAGAAACATAAACCTTATCACAAAAAGGTTCATTTTGCACCAGTGACACATGTTAGTAAACTTTAACGTGGTAATATTAGGGTTGAAGTGAATTCAAGTAGTTTCCTGGTTATACAATCTACTCCGCGATACCTCTGAAGCACTTCAATCTTCAAAAGCCTTTTCTTGGGCAGGTCTCAATTAGTTAGTTAAGACATTCCCCAGCTGAAACAGAGAGTTGAATACAAAAGGAAACTAATAGTCAGAACTGATACCTTCCCTCCAATTCGAAATAGTTCTGCAAGATCATGAAACTGCCCATGAATATCACCACAAATTGTCACGGGGCTTTTCACAGGCTGTAATACAATAGAGAGAGAAATCAATGCTTTCTTTCTTCAAAAGAAGAAAAAACATGCAAATAGAAGTTGCATATAAATAGTGAGATGTATAGGCACCCGAAAAAGTCATAAAGCTCGAGAATTTACAAAAAAAAAAAATATAGACTAAATTACTTCTTCCTGCTACAAATGAACCCAGAAAAAAGTAACAGGCAATAAAAACAATAATATCAGACAATGAACCCAACTAAGGGGGGAGCGTAAAACAAATGATGTCCAAAAGGCAACAACTCATTTCTACAAAGGATTACTTATATTGACAGATAACACAAGAAATAAAAAGGAAGAAATGATTGCACCTGGACATTACTTTCATCCATCAAAATCTCCTTAGCCTTCTCACATAAAGCTCTTACCTACAGAAGAAATAAATAAGAGCCATGATTGTGTCGTTAAAATAGTCCACGAAAAGAAAGAAATAAAAATCAATATCAGCATATATTTTTAGGAAAAATAAGCATCAGGAAGCAAATAAAGAAGCAATGGAAGTTATTCATTTCCCATTTAAGTCAATTTACATTTTTTAAGATACAAACTTTGAGAGACAAGATCTTTTTTGCAGGGCAAAACAAAAACAATACTGGTTTATCCAGAAAAGTAGCAAAGAATGAAATTATTATATAAAGTAGACGAGAACACAGAGGTAGCAGTGTTGCGCTTCAATGTACATGTTTAGTGAGAAAACCCACAGATGTTCATAAGACTGTCAGCCATGATGCCAACAAAAAGCTGTGACAACCTTACGCACATAACTCCTACTAAGTTATCACAATGCTATATAATATACAAGAAACAAAATTACTTCATCTCACCAAATACAATAAAAACGCTCTGTGGGAATTCGGATCCCAGTGTCAGTCAAATACCCTTCAAAAGACAAACAGCTAGGGCACAACGATCCCAAAATTTTGGGACAAAGGTCAGATGAAAGAAACATCACCCTTACAAAGTGAAGAGGATGTGCTTTCCAGCCACCCTATAACACGATCGCAAGGGACACGCCTAAAATAGGCTGTTTGGTTCGCATCAGTTTAAACGATACTCTCATCAAATTCCCACATCCAAAGTAGAAGCTATTCCATATAGCTTCTGATTTTCACCGTTTTCTGCCCGACACTCCCAGGCAAGCCCTGCCAGAGTTTGAAATAGATACAATCCTAAACAAGATTTTCCAAATATCAAACATGCCAAACGAGAAACGTCTCATAACAACCTATTCCTAAATCCTAACCTAACGAAGCAATTCGTAACATCACATACCATAACCAACCAACCAACCATAATTAAAACTTCCTTCAAAAACCACGAAATTGATCACTTAATTTCCCTATCCAACTCCCCGACTACATCCACATCCAATCATGACTACAGGAAACTACACTCAAAATTGCCGAAAATGAAAATCGGTTCCTCTTTCTTTATCCGAACGATTTCCATTTCTATAAAAAAAAAAAAGTTCATCTCCGCAAATCACGTAAGAGCGATTTCCATCTCGATCCTACCAATTCGTCCATTCTCGGAGATTCCAAAAGCTTAAAAAGAGAGCGAAACAAATTAACCAGCGAACAAATTCAAATCTAGGCAAACAGTGAATTCCGCATCGAAACGAAACGGATCGTGTCGAACGAAGGGAAAACAAACCTGGAGCTCGGATAGCGGCTTGCATTGCATGAGCTGCGAGATCTGCTCGTCGAGATCTAAGTTGGATTCCGTCGATGGCAACGAATTGGCGCCCATGTCGGTGCAATATTGGATTAGGGGAAATGGAAACCCTAACCCTAACGGAGAAAGTGATTTGGTTTTCTCCGGTGTGGGGAGAGAGCAGAGTGAGAGGAGTGAGTTAAAATAATGGAGTGTGGTGTAATGGCGGTTGATTTGCTCAGTAAAACGCTCTTTTTGTTTCTTTCTTTCTTATTTTGGTTTTTTCTTCCCTTTCGGCGTTCTCCAATTCGCAGTTTATCATCATTGCATGCTGTTTGAACGAGACCGCATTAATTTTATTTCTTTAAAATAGAGACGTTCAGGAGTTTAATTATTAATTTTATTTTTGCAAATATAGAGACAATTCATTTCAAGTGTTTAATCATTAATTTCACTTTAAAAATTTGAGATAATTAATTATTAGAGTTTAGTAATTCCTTTATTTTAAAAAAAAAATTAAAGACAATTAATTTTAAGACATTAATAATTCTGCACAACTAGGTAACTTATTTTTATTTTTATAGTATATATTTATATCTATTGTTTTAAGTTTTTAGTTCCTACTTCATGAGGAAACAATTTTAGAATATTAAACTTATCTATTTTATATAGTAAAGAGTAACAAGTATTTGTCAAATATAATTTACTACTATTTTAATACATGTGTTTCTTAAAAAATATTTTTAGAATAAAATAAATTTTCAGTACATGCTTTATACAATATATTCTCTAATAT
>Ga0123341_1002894_pt1 | contig 14437 bp, 11 predicted proteins | sample Turbeapinknodule_FD_89959 | JGI IMG/M metagenome (GOLD analysis project Ga0123341, IMG submission 89959) | Root nodule microbial communities of legume samples collected from Mexico - Turtle bean Mexico pink nodule | ecosystem: Host-associated > Plants > Roots > Nodule | place: Mexico: Nepantla... | reverse complement strand
TAGTTTCTATTATTAATAAAAATGTATAAAGTAGTTTCTAAATTGGTATCTAACATTATTTATCAGGATTTTTAATTACGAGTTACTTTAGATTCTAAATTAGTCACTAAATCTTTAATTTATTAAGTAACAAAAAGAAATATATTAATTTTTCTTTAATCTTTAGTTTCGTAACTTATTTCTATGTCATACATTTATTATTTATATTTTTTTTATAATTATTTTAACTTTATCGGAGTGTTATTTGATACTCTCATTTTATATTTATATAATTATAATTTATTTTGATAGTTAACATCAAGAAAAGATGTATACTCTCTTTACATTTAATACTTTAATATCATATTTTCTTTTATGTGTATACCTTTTTTTCGATAATGACGAGATAAAAAAATTCATACCGTTGGACATAAAATAAGAATAAATTATTATTTTGATAAAGATGAAAATGATAATTTTTACTTTGAGAAAAATGATGAGATAGTGAAGATAGAGACAACGTATCAATATTTACCATAAATCTATAACAAACAAAAAAATATAATATAATAGTGAGTCAAAAAATATAAAATATTAAATCGTCATTCATCTAATTAGATTTCAAACCATTAAAAAATATTTTTTTATAAATAGAAAACACCGAAATCATGAATCTGATCAAATGTCTAAATCATCACAAGATAATATCTGTATACAGATTTTTTTCAATATACATGATAATCATATAATTTTAAGTTACTTTTTATATCACACAGTTATTTGAAATGTGATATGTTTTTACCTCATGTTTTACCGAACCGTCATATGAATAGGTTTCTTCCAAAATTTCAACCACATGGGAAACATTGATTGACTCGTACAAGGATCCTTTTCTAGAGCAACAAGAGCATGGTCTCATTCAATTTTTTCAAATCCAAAAAAAAGAGTCAAATCCAACACGAACCGATACGAAGCATATTGAAAAAAGTTAATTGTACTATTTGTCGCATCCACTGTGAATGAGCTTTATACATAATTTCACAAAATGAGCATAAAATAATGAGGAGATTTTTGAGGATTTTATGATGTCTACTCTTGTTCCTATTGCTTAAGGATCGTAAAGTTCACACATGCTCTCTGAGAAGGACCAGAGAAAATTTCCTTTCTTCCTCTAATTACTAACTTTTTAACTTTCAAATCATGCAACTTTTTAACTTACTAATTGTTAGGATTCTAGATACTTATTCAAATAACAATAGTGAATGAGTACAAAAAAGGCCACAGAAGACTCCCACCCTACTGATATATATATAATTGATGTTATTCATGTGATATGACAAGAAAAAAAGAGATAACATGAGTCAAATGTGTAAGGTGTCAACAAATCAGAACTCTCTCCTAAAACTTGGCAAAGATGGCTCATGGTGTTCACCATCATTAGTTGCAGAGGAATTCTCAAAGACACAAACAACCATAACACCGACAAATAATTGTTTTCAGCATGTATCCTCCTCGAAAAATACTTGTTAACAACCCAATAATTTTGTTTATTCTTAAAACACTCAACTTATCTTATAGAAATATTAAATTAATTAATTGTAATGTCCAGAATAAATAATGTCAGTTAACAAAATTATATTATTGAAAATAACAAACATTTATCAATCATTTTGTTAAAACCAGAGCTAGTGGAATGATTCCACATACATACAGTATGCATTGATTTGTAATTAGGTACAGAACAAAACAAAATGTAGGAAAAGAAAGCCGGCCACCTCTATGTCTATGTCTATGTCTATGTTCTACAACTTTACACAAATTCATTTTGGCCACTCAGTGCTGTCACAAAATTCCCTTTTTTTTTTCTTTTCCCCCTCCCCCTCCCCCTCTCTCTCTCCACATCTCAAACCCCAAGTTTCCTTATAAATACACAGAAAGAGTGAGTGAGTGAGTTGTCTAAGTTGAGTTGAGTGTGTTGAGTCACTAGTCACTGTGGGGTGGCCTGAAGTTGAGTGAGTGATGATGATGATGATGGAGATGGGATCCATGTGGGTGGTCCTTCTGGTTGTGGCCATTGCTGGTGCTCTTTTAGTCTTCAAGAAATTCAATTGGTGGCTCTATGAATCCAAATTAGGTGTCAAGCAGTACTCTCTGCCCCCAGGTGACATGGGTTTGCCCTTCATTGGCAACATGTGGTCCTTCCTCAGAGCTTTCAAGTCCAAGGACCCTGATTCCTTCATCTTCTCCTTTGTTTCCAGGTACTAATAACAATTATCTTTAACATTTATCACCCTCTGTATAATAAACAATATTTTTGATACATAACCCAATAAGCCAGTTGTTTGTTTAATGTTTACTACCTCTGAGGTGATTCTGTATTGTGACTTGTGATTGTGAGTCTGAGAGGGCAAATGGATGTCATGATCCTCACCTCATACCACTGACACAACCACACCCCTTAACCAAAGCTGCTACTACTATTAGTGGTCCAAGAAACACAAGATAATGTACTTTTCTACTTTATATCTAGTTTGGCACAAAAAGCTGGTTGCCCTTTGTGAAAGAGAAATTACCATTATGCTACCTTTTCAGTTTTGGAATTGTAGCATCACCCTTTTCAAACTCATGAAACAAACAAACCATTCAGAGGGAATAGAGAAGTGCTGCACCTGTTTGTCATTTTCACTGTACTTAACCTCCCTTTCTCTTTCTCACTCACTCACTACTGTCTTTAGTTTTCTTCTGCTATGGCAGTGACAGTGGCGCAAGAGCCACAAGTTCTGGACACTGGAACTCCAACTTTCGTCCTTTCTGCTTTCTAACTCTTAATTAATAAATTTATTATGCACCTGCAGAATTAGAAAAATAATTGCAATTTTAAAAGACTTTAGCTTGAATTTTGTTATGCTTTTTTCAAAAGACAGAAAATAATTTTAACATTAAAAATGAAATTTACGTTAAAAAGTTATGATACAATACGTGCAGTATATACGTTTTGATGTCCGGACACGTACGTCAGGATGTGCAGTCCATGTCAGCATGGGCCATCAATGATTTAGATGTTCTATAAAGTATTATAATACATTTTAGAATTGTTTAAACATGATTAATTAAATGTCCTAGAATGTTTCTACTACTATTATTAGCTTATCTCTCATAGGACTAAAGTGGAAGAAGAGTTATAAATGAAAGTTCCAAGGAGAGAATAGTTCTTACAGTAACTATTCCCCCAAAGATTTGGCAATACTATATTAATCCAAAGAAAAATTGTCCTTTTAACACTCACATCTTTCTCTTACTTTCACTTTATAACTCCTTTTAATAATAAAATATGAAAGCATTTCAAATCATGCCTCTATGGAATGATGTATGAATTGCTGATACGTGGCATTTGCTTCGCTTACTAATATTGTGGTGTACTGTTCAGTGTTTGACACCACCCACTAACTAAATAAAGATTAATTTTAAAGCGGGTCACTTTTTTTATGACATGTATTTTTATTGTTAATAGATGTGAGACAATCAAACATGAAAGTTGTTCTCTTTAGGAAGGAATAAACTCGAAACAATGATATTGATTCTGATTTTATTAAATAGAGAATGGTTTATGTGCTCAATAGTTTTAAATTCACAACTGATTTGGCCTCGTTCAACAATTTTTTTTGTATACATATCTAATAGAATTATAATTATAACTATAACATGTTCTATGTATCTAAGTATGTGAACAATGTCATATTTGTGCATCATAGTTGATGATACTAACCTTTTTTTATTGAATCCACGAATCCTGAAGGTTTGGACGAACTGGAATGTACAAGACCTTGATGTTTGGAAGCCCAAGTGTAATTGTGACAACACCTGAAACATGCAAAAGGGTATTGACAGATGATGATAAATTCACTACTGGTTGGCCTCGTTCTGCTATAGAGCTCATTGGAAAGAGGTCATTTATTTCAATGTCTTTTGAAGAACACAAGCGCCTTAGGCGTTTGACATCCACTTCAATCAATGGCATGGAAGCACTGTCTCTTTACTTGACATATATTGAGAAAAATGTGAGAAGTTCATTGGAGAAATGGGCCAACCTTGGACAAATTGAGTTTTTAACTGAGATCAGGAAGCTTACTTTCAAAATCATCATGCATATTTTCCTTAGCTCAGAAAGTGAACCTGTTATGGAGGCTTTGGAGAGGGAATACACAGCTCTTAATCATGGAGTTAGAGCCATGCGGATTAATATTCCTGGATTTGCATACCACAAGGCATTCAAGGTAACTAACTTCAGCATTAAGTGTGTGAAAAGACATAACTTAGATTAAGTTCTCTATATCATTATCATTGAATTCTGAAGTCAAATAACTACATGTAAAAATCTTTTTTTAAGTCAACAAGATATTCTTAATAGGGGCTACTTAATGTTGGTAAAAACATCGTATGTGGTGGTTTGATTTGAAAACTAGATAACAAGGATATAAAGAACTTGATCTAAAAGTTTAGCGTTGTACGAAGAACAAAATAGAATGTTTATTAGCATTTCCTTGCTTTTAATTTGAATGAATTGGAGAGTAGATCTTGTCTTGCAGTATTAACCTCAAAGTATGAATAGGGGAATGATAAAATTCCTTGTCATCACTTGAAGAAAAGCTTATTGATATTCTTGTGTTTCACTTGTTTGATTTTGACGACATGATTTATAGTTTATGCGAAGTTGAAACCATTTTAGGTAAAATCAATAATTTTCTACCCACTAGACTAAAAACAAGTGTTCGTGTGCTAGTTCACCCCTGAGATCTTAGGTGTTATAATAAATCCAAGTAAAGTCTAGATTCTTTTGCTTCATACTATTAAGAAGTGAAGTGAGTTTAACTCAATCCTTATAAGATGATGATTGTTTCCAATTTATAAGTAAATTGATCTTATTTCTAGTCTACATTAGATCTTCAACACAAATATATGAAGTTTATCACTAGACATTTGTTTGTGATTCACTAAAGGGCTGACATTGGGTGGTTTAATACTCAATATTATTATAATACTCTCAATATCACTAAGATTTTAATAATATTTTATAATTTGAAACTTAAGTCCCAAAAGTTACTCATAAAGCAAGATTTGTTTCTTTGACCGTATCACTAGTCATTGTGAATGAAGTATGGCAAATTTTTTTGTTCTTTTTTTTGTGGTCCTCAAGCAAGCATATTCTAGGATACTTAAATCATCAATGACATTTTTACACCATTGTATATGTTCTTCACATGAATCAGGAGTTTCTTTCAGTCAGACTCTGATTGTAACATGAAGGAACAAAGTATAGTCTATTAAAATCTTGTAGTTATACAGGTACAACATCTTACCACTTGATGCTTTTATTTTAGGCAAGGAAAAATCTAGTGGCCATATTTCAATCTATTGTGGACTCGAGAAGAAACATAAGGAAGGGATATTTGCCTGGAAAAGCCAAAGATATGATGGATGCTCTGATAGATGTTGCTGATGAGGATGGAAGAAAGTTGAATGATGAGGACATCATTGATATCATGTTAATGTACTTGAATGCGGGCCACGAGTCTTCAGGACACATTACCATGTGGGCAACCTTCTTCCTGCAAAAGCACCCAGAATATCTCCAGAAGGCCAAGGTAGCAGGTTATTTAATCATCATAGTCCACCTAAATTTACAAATTACTAAGGGACAGTAAACATGCACATTATCACTTCATCTTGGAAAATGTATCCTTGTTCTACTCTGTATAATAGTATAAGATCAAAACTTAACATTTACTTCCTAATATCTTTACGCCTTGAATAGGCAGAACAAGAAGAAATAGTACGGAGAAGGCCTCCAACACAGAAAGGGTTGACACTTAAGGAAGTTCGGGAGATGGATTTTCTTTACAAGGTAGGTACATCTCAAGTTAATATCAATATATACAGTGTCAACTATGCCTATACATATTTCCCTTTTCCACATTCTTTAGGTGATTGATGAAACAATGCGTGTGATTACATTCTCACTAGTGGTCTTTCGGGAGGCAAAATCTGATGTCAATATCAATGGTTAGTCCATGTTCTGCCTATTTATTTCTTGTCAGTATCAGAATACTCTTGCTTGGTACATATGATAAAAAAAGAGAACAAACAAAGCTATACTCTTCTCCGTTGTTGAACTTTGTATTGTATAGTATATGATGGCTAGTGGCTAGTATGAGATTTGTTCACCACATAAATGTTGAGAGACTATCATGGTGTGGCATTCAAGTATGGAGTATTTTCTTCAATCTTTTTCTTGTATTTTTGGAAGATCTTGTATTTGTTGAACCCAAGAAGTATAACCACTCATTCGAGTTACAAAGTACTAACTGTATATGACGTGATACAGGCTACATAATTCCAAAAGGTTGGAAAGCACTTGTGTGGTTCAGATCAGTTCACCTTGATCCTGAAATATATCCTAATCCAAAGGAATTTAATCCTTATAGATGGAATGTAAGTTGCCAAGCTTCATCTTTTAACTATTCTGAATTGAGTCCATGTATTCTGCACTTATATATGTGCTTCATAGTTTAATTTTGAATTTGGTGATGCTTATTCATAGAAAGAACACAAGGCAGGAGAATTCCTTCCCTTTGGAGCAGGAAGCAGATTGTGTCCTGGAAATGATCTTGCCAAGATGGAAATAGCAGTTTTTCTTCATAATTTCCTTCTCAATTACCGGTGAGCATTCTCACTCTACCATTCCATACATCTCTTTTCCATAATAAATTATTTTTTACCATAGTTTATGAGTTCTATGATTGGTAAGTCTAATGAATGGAATTTGTTTTGAGATGTATACTTTACCTACATGGATTTGTTATACTGTTTTTATGATCTTTTTCTTTTGCATTTCTTGCTCATTCTACCAATAACAGATTGTTAAGTAAACTGTTACGAATCAAATGGAAAAACAAATTGAAATTGGATGCTTTTTTACTGCATAATATCTTTAACAATATTGCTTATTAATTTAAGAATAAAGTTATTTATTGATTATAACATGCATTCTATTAACAATGTTTTATGTTACTTCTTGATTTAACAGGTTTGAACAGCAAAATCCTAATTGCCCTGTGAGATACTTGCCACATACAAGGCCCATGGACAATTGCTTGGGAAGGGTTAGGAAATGTTGATCTACAACAACCTGAGAGCTATAGTGTATATGGCTCTTTTTAATTTCAAATTCTGTCTCCATGTTTTCTTCCCTCAGATAAATTATTGCAGATCCAGTTTAAGCTAAGTTGACATAGCTTCAACAAACTCGACAAAGAAAAAAAAAGTCTTTCACAGTACATACAAATAAGTATATTTTCCAAATCTGCATCTTCCACCTTCTCTTTAAGCACTAGTTAGTATGTCTTCCATCATGTCCAAATGTTCTGAAGAATGGACAAAAGAACTTTGTTTCATTGGGTATTTGTCCAATTTTTTGTGCATTAGAGACCAGTTAAAATTAAATAAATGTATGATTGAATCGAATTCCACGTAAGTATTATATTTAAAATAATGATGTTCCAAATTCAGAATAGCCAAAAACATGAAAGTGACACAGATCACGTCACAGGATAACCTTAATCCACATCAGCATATTTGTTAAGATTAACTCAAAGGATAACTTAAAATTTTAAAATTAAACTAAAAGAGTTTAGTAACCAGGTGCTCTGAACCTATTCATGTTACTCAACCACATCAGCTCCTTTCAAAAATTATAAAACATAAAATTGAACCTTAAGATATTGCAATGCATCCGAAGAAGTACTTCAAGGTTTAATTTTACAAGCACTAAGTTACATATCATCATTTGTCTCGGTGTGTTTCATTTCGAAAACAAAGTCAAGAATACGAATTCTATCTTTCGTAGCTAGTGCAATGCAAAAACACTCTCCATTTTATCCACGTTTGAAGCAAACAATTAGATTAAAACTAACAAACCATATTTACTGTTTACTAGTACTCTTTCTAAATTTAAATACAAATAAAATTACATAAATGTTCATATATGAGTACAAAATAGTCATTAATAATGTCTTTTGACTACGGTTACAAGGATTTGCATAAAAAAATTACAATAACATTGTTGTACATAAATACAACTTATGAAAAATGTGACAAGATTTTTATATTCATAATCATGGTGGTAAGATAGTTATAATGATTATTATTAATGTAATGGTGGTTATAAGGGTCTTAGAACAACGATTTTAAGTTTAACAATACACTTGTCTTTTTTTGGTTCTCATGAAGGACAATTCTTCTCTCGTTCTCTCCTTGTGTCGCGGATTACATTGTGCCCTGACATGTGAAACTGTGACGTGCAATTTTAAAATTGATTCTTCTATTGAACGTGTACATATTGGATCCAAGAGTGTTCGATCTCCCAAAAATTGCATTATTTATACTTTGAGGAAGACTGTATTTGTCGAAATTTTAAAATATTTGTATCATATATTTAGTACTTAGAGAAGTAGATTTTTTTATCAATAAAAAAATAATTAAATAAACAATAGAGCACTGAGTGTTCCAATCCAAAATCCTTGTACAAAAGATATCATGAGTCTCTCTAAACCCCCAACCCATATCCTTAGTAAACAAAGGATAATACATAATATACATACTACTGAGAACCCTGCATAAAACTTACCAGCAGCAGTTGCTGGATATCATCCAAAAAAAAAAAAAACAGCATCCGACTTCCCTGTTTTCCATTCATGGAGATGGTTAAACCTCACAGCTGATGTGGTTCTGCTTTGTTTTAACTGTACACTGTGTTCCAGATGTATTCAGTAGATATAATTTGCTTTACATGAAAATAATAGAAGAGAGTATTAAATATTGAATTGTCGAGTTGGACAGTTTGGGAATAATCCTTATCTAATTTCTCTAAAAAGTATTTAGAGTTAAAACTGAATTTATTTTACCCCTTTTCACTATTTTCGCCTAAAAAAATTAGTCTGCCTTTTTCATTTTCTTCTCCTAGAAATGCATAAGAAAAGGTCTATACAAATACAAGCTAAATCCAGAAATGAAAAATACATGGTTCCCATGCACAACATAACACTTTCAACTCTTAAAAACGCTGGCCAACAAGTGAAAGGATGTACCAGTATGCTTCAGAAGAAATTTAAACGAATTCCCATTTATCTAAACATCTACTTTCTGTAAATGGGTACATGGACAGAGCGCGAAGGTAACAACAGCTCTAGAGAAATTACAATAAAGATTCAAACAATGCTTCTATCTACAAGGGTATTTCAAGACCCAAAAATTCAGAATAATCTCCTAAACAAGGTGATACCTGAATAGTCACAAGAAGAGCCTCAAATATTATGTGTAAAATGTAAACTATGCCAGCAAATGGTATGTGGCTGGCTGGCTGGCTTCCCTACTCAATGCCACGGCTCATCTCTCCTAGTGTCTAATTCTTCAAACTTCCATCAAGCATGGATCTACGATATTTATAAATGCCAAAATTAGAATACTACAATATTTTGTTTTGACAACAGGGAATAAATAAGCAGCCAAATGGAATGTCTCCAAAATGATAAAAAAAAACTCCTTAACCAAATCACACGTCTCACCAATATGAGAAACTGATTTGCTCCTTTTTCTCATCACTATGTTATATGAAAAATAAAACAAAATTCACATTTCCTAAGCATACTTAAGGAAAAATGTGTGCTTCTGTCATTTTACTTCTATGTTGCAACAAAAATAATTTTTCTGCGTGCTCTACAGATGTACTTTAGTATCATGAATGAGAAAAGAGGGAGAAGGAAGAGATTTTACCCTCCTTGGTGACTTCCTTCCTTTCCCTGATTTCGTTGTAGCATCTGCAAAAGCTTGTGCTGCCTCTGCATCCGCTTCTGCTGCCTCAGCCTCCTTGGCTGCCTCCTCTGCTTCTGCTATGGCGGCTTCTGCTTCAGCAACTGCTCGAGCAGCAAATGCAGCTGCCTCTTGTGGGGTCATGGACCTTATCTTTGCTAACTCTAAATCTATCTGAGATTTAGTAAGGATGTTGGTCTCATCCTTGTCCATTTTCATAGAGCCTTTCTGCCTCCCATCCAAAAATAACATGGATGAGTTTCTTCTTCTGTCAGAATATGCTGCTGTAGGTGCAATCCTATATTTGCGATTTACCTGAAACATCAAAGTCAACCCAAAAGTAAGATCTCTAATAGAAACAACTTAACATAACCGCCACAAAATGAGACAACATCCACAATATTTCTAAGGCTAACATGAAAACCACATGTATAAAATGTCAACTCAAGATAATGCATTCCCGAAAATTATACTATAAATATGTTTCTAGTTCATACCAAAACACAAACTCTGTGCAAGTCTACTCGGTTTGTAGTTAAACAATGCATAGCTATATACCACAGCCCTAACTAATTACCCAAAAAAAAAGCGTCCGTAAGTAAGCAACGGTGCATAGAATAAAAAACATGAGTGATACCAGCAGCAGCAGCAATTGATTTCAAATAGATTATATGAAATTATGAATCCTCAATAATAAGTAGGTTAGAATTGTTTCTTGCTGTTTTAACTTGTCAAAAATGACTATTTCAATTGCTTCACTCACATCTCTACTTATTCCTTTCAGTCATCTCCCCTAACCCTCTTGTCCTGGCATAAAGGCAACATCCACCCCACACACTTCGTCATAGTCTTATAATGAGTAACTGTGGAGTTTGCTAAATCAAACAGAGCTTAGGGTAAATGCTTCAGTATTTGTCCATCATGAAATAATAAAATATTAAAATAATGAAAGTTCCATATTTCAATTTCCTTCAATATTCACGCTCCTACATTTAATCCATAAGTAAAAAAAAAGCACTGGGTTTCATACCACTCAATTCAGAGAAAAGTCCGTTCCTAAGAGCCAGGCAGACTACATAAGAGTTCCATTTCTCACATACAACTAACTAAAGAATCCTGAACCAAAGGCTCATTTTGCATCCATCACTTGAGATCATTCATCAAAAACAAAAGCTAATGCACCAACAATTTTATTGTGTTAGCATCAGAAGCATCTGAGCAGGACGTAATTAAAATGTAGAAATATACCTTGATCAGTTTTCCACTTGCTGTCAAAAATTTTAATTTTGCAGACAACATCCTTTTTAAGTCTGGCAGTGCCCAATATTGGTCCTACAGATTTCAAAAGCAATGAAATTCAACTGATATTAAATATAGAAATAATATAGCATATATCATATAATGTACCAAAAAATGGAAATTTGAACAGTAACAAATAGACATAATGTCTTTCCTTAGCCATAAAAATTATGGTTATTTTAAAGTTGGAACGTCATCACATTTTAAGCATCCTTACTATCTGGGTTTCTGACAGAATCATATGAAATCTATATATGGTTAGAGGTGGGGGAACAAGATCATTCAACCATTGACAGATCATAGGATAGACCAAACGTACAATGAGACTCAAGATCATGATCTTGTGAAAGCAGATTACTTGCACCTCTTTGTTAATAGAGGTTAAATAGGCCACCTTATGGCTATCAGAACTGAGATGTTACTAAGGATCAGGAGAAGGGTGAATGATCATAAATAAAGGATAAAATCCTACCAGAAGTTGCTAAATTATACATAAAAATACATATGATAAAACAAAGACATGGATAAGAAAAATAACTTGTAAAAATCATAAGCTTTAACTAAAACTGAAAATTCATATTCACAGATTTATCATTCAATTGGTAGGTCCAAAACATCTCATAATCAGTCACACAAAAGACAAATATAAGCTTTTCAAAATTCACTCATTCCCAGGTAGCCCAAATCCCTAAAGCAAATCCTGCATGCATCCCTAATCAGGTGCATGGCCATATTTTGTACAGAAGAGGCAAACGAGAATGAACAGAGGCAGAATAACAGGCAGAAGAAGAAAAATTGTCCCAGCTTATCCAGCACAGCCTGAAGAAGAAAAATTGTCCCAGCATATCAAGCACAGCACAATGTTGAAGGACATACTACAACCAACACAGAAGAAAAAACATAACCCCAGCACAACAATGCTATAGCTGAGAGAGCGCAAATGACAGGAAGAAAGAAACAGCAGGGTATGGAAAAAAACAACTTTAGGAATGTGAAACATGAAATCTCGGCTCTAGATGATCTGGGTCACAAAATACTCACCCAGAGAAAAAACTCCAGGATCAGTGTGGCATAGCAATCCCTCAAATACACAAGGAACACTTAATTCAATAGGATAACTATGTTATCTCTCAACACTTATGTTTTCCTTTGACTTTAGCCTTCAGAGGCCTTTCATACATCTTTCCCCCAACTTATCTAAACTAAAAGGCCTTCTATGCCCACAGGAAAATCTTACATAGAATGAGCAATTTTGTTTTATTAATTTAACAATCATGTAGGGAAAGCAAACAAACAAAAGTTAGGTTTAGCACTCAGAAGTATACCTCAATGAAAGCCGCAATAGCTGTCTTATTAGAACCACCATTCTCTTTCAAGCTAGTGATTGCTTCCATTATAAGTTTATCCAAACTGTATAATTTAAACAGGGTAAAACATATACTGTCATTATAGACAAACCAATTAAACAATAACCATAAAATTTGGTAAACATTAACAATTCCTTGCCAGAAAACAATAGCAAATAGCATCAGTTTTCGAGAAACCCAGGAAGATAATATAATAGAACAAAATGCCATATGAAATCAATAACAAAAAAAGTCCAACCTTAAATTTGACCTTTTCGGACCCAGAATCTGCAATGTATCTCTAGAAATTTGAAGAGGCTTAACATCAACAATGTCTTCATCACTTGGAGCAACAGGAGTGATAGACATAGAGTGCTCATCCTGTTTGGGGGTATGGTGCACCCTTCTGACTGCTAACCTAGACTTTTCCCTAGAGCTCCATCCATTTGCCATCACGCTCAGATTTCGCCATTTATCCTATTCAACATCCCATATCAGAACCGCACAAACAAGTTATGCATGCAATACAATGGGCCAACATTAGTTCATTACAGTGTAAAGATAATGAAATAATGAACCTCAACAAAGACAACTACCAAGATAACCAGACCTTGAGATCCACATTTGACCGCAGGTATAAGACACTATTAAACTCTGGATCCTTCAGTATGGTGCGCCATTTACCAACACCATGCTTGATAACTCCAGCTTTGAGTGCTGCTTCCTCTTCTGCAGTCCATTTCTGCTTCGGAGCACCCATCGCGAGTTTATCACTAGCACTCTCAGCTGGCAAGCAAATGTAAACTACATAAGCATTGAGTTTAGTTCTAAACACATAATACAAGTTTTGCAATCACAACACTTTATAAGCTCTTCTGATTAGTTTAAATTATACCCAATATTTAATTTTGCAAATCTTAACTCGAGATTAATAATATAAAGTATAAGTGAAAAGTTCAACCTAGGGCTTGTTTTGAATCTTAAAGATCACCTACAGTAGTCCAATGATTGTACAAATCACGCCACTTGTGTTATAAAAATTGTTAAATTTTACGACTTCCATTCCATTGATTTCAGATACCAAACAGTTCAAGGATGTGTTATAAGACCATAGATGGCACAAACGTAGGAAGCTGTCCGTGAGCATGCAAAGAAATCCAAGAAATTCATTCTTAATTTGAACAGAGGGAACAGAAGTTACAGAAACATGCAAACCACTGCCCAATCAAATATCAAACTTTGGAATTCGACATCATCAGAAAATCTAATCAGAATTGTACATCCAAAAAAAAAAAGTGATCTCAGAATTGGACCTAAAACAATTGAATTTTGGTCTGTTCTACGAAACCCTAAGAGCAGAATTTGAGAGATATCGACAAGGAAAAACGGAGAGTAGAAACCTTAATTGGAATTGGAGGAAAATGATTTGATGGAGATTGGAAAGATGAGAAATTGGTGATCTAAGGTCCCCAGTTTCGATTGCATCCCTCGCCAAATGCCCTAACAGGAACAAAGACCCAACTTCTGCATCCAAGAGATGTATTCTATACCGGAAAAGAACAAACAAAAAATAAGACAAAACTTACATATTTCTTAGGTACTCTTTTGTAATGTTATCTTTATAAAATACACTATTGCCTTCATAATAATAATTTACATAATACAAATATTTGTGTTTCTAAAACATCAAACTTTAATTTTATATGATCAACACATAATCAAGGATTTATTTCAATAATTTTTATGTTAAAAAGTCTAAAATTTTAATTATAAAAATTATTGAAATAAATCCTTGATTTTTTTTACTTTTTGAAAAACAAATTTTAAGTATGAAGTATATCATAATATTACAGTTTTTAATAAATGATCGGTCATTATCCATTATCCACACGTTGCGATAAATCATTGTCGATGTTAACTTTTATATTATTTAAAATAATTTGTCATAT
>Ga0123341_1002892_pt1 | contig 14439 bp, 10 predicted proteins | sample Turbeapinknodule_FD_89959 | JGI IMG/M metagenome (GOLD analysis project Ga0123341, IMG submission 89959) | Root nodule microbial communities of legume samples collected from Mexico - Turtle bean Mexico pink nodule | ecosystem: Host-associated > Plants > Roots > Nodule | place: Mexico: Nepantla... | reverse complement strand
TGAGGCCCTCCACGTGTAATAGCAGCCAAGTCAGAATAGAAACGTCAATTTGTCAGGTACAAGGTAATTAAAGCTATTTAATAAAGTTTACGTTTCGAGCGTTTAAGGTACTATAAATGCTCCCTTGCGGTTTAAACGTCTTAAAGGCGCTGAACATTTTATAATTAAATGCGCTTTAAGACGCTTTAAATGCTAGAGTAGTTTAAATAGCGCCTTGAATGTTGGAAACGGGGTTGGAATTTTTGGCAGACTTTCCTAGAACACACTCTAGTTGCTTGCTCGAGTCTTGAGGCTACGCACAAGGGACTAGGGAGAGAGGTTGTTGGCCAGGAGGAGAAAATAGACACTAGACACAGTTTCTTTTAACCACCTTCAGAGTGCCAATCACGGTGCTCCGATACGGAGGTGTAGAGTTTTGGTGTTTCTTCCTAGCTGACTTGAGCGTTGGAGTGCAAACGGCCGCTAGGGCGCCCTTTTGTCCTTCTTTGCAGGAATCCACAGGTAACCAGTGGGAAGGAGTCCCTAGCTGACGGGTGAGGTTGCGCATGAAGACGTCCCAGGTCAATCGGCCGGAACAGTTGACAACAAAAAGATTAAAACATCGATTATAGAGAGAAAAAACGAGCAACATCAATTATGGGCAATGAATTATCGATTGTGTGAGACAAAAATTGGCCAACATCGAGTCTTGATAATGGACATCAATGTTCACTCAGAAAAACCTTGGACAATCAATGATTTGAGTCATGAATGGCAATGAAACATCGATTATCAATTGAAAATCAAAGGACAATCCATGTTCATGTTTAGAACATCAAATTTCTTTCTTTCAAACGTTTTTTACACTCATTCTTACCTTAATGATCCAACACCACTGAGAAATACTTCACAAAATCACAAATGCATCAAAGGTAATTACTAAAACAATAATATTACGGAGAATAAACATGTTTCAACCTGACTTTCTCATATTTTTTACACTTTAACAAGAAAAAATAAACCTACATACTCATTATTTGATACTAGACAAAAAAAAAAATGCAAAACATTATCGCCTTTCCATCTACATGAACAATAAAACTGCAAAAACAAACACTACGTAGAACAATTTAATTTCACTAAATCAATAATTAATTTATTTATGTGCTATTATCGTGATAATCATGTGATATCGTGACAATAATTAAAATGTTACTAAAATAACATATTTTAGTTATTCGAAGTTTTAAAAATCATATTCCTGGATTCACATTTCTCATGAATCAACTACGAAATGCCCCCTATAATTTTGATTTTTATATGGATACAAATTACTAAAAAATCACTGAAAAAAATATATTTTTTAAATTACTTTCGGCCTGAATGATTCTGAACTTATTTTGCATCACGCTCTGTATCTTCTTTATTTCAAGTTCTTATGCTTAGAAAATAAAGTAAAAGAAAAAAGAAACACAATCTTTTCTTTTGGTTTTCCAAAAGTGAATTGAATTGGAATAGTTGATATTGTACCAAAAGTTTTGGATTCGTCCATGTACACCATTTTTTTTTTCTTTGAGTAGTTTCAAAACTGTTATGGGAATATATATTGGTATGGTACAGATTACACAGAATGAGAATATTTGTATCATAATTTTGACCAAGATTGACATATGGATGATATTAAAAGAATAATTCATTTCTTTCGTATATATAGATAGATATAGATATAGATATAGATATTATAATATTATGAATTAACCTGAATGAGAATTTCCACACACCAAAAAGTAATATTATTGTTTATTGGTGATAGTTGAGAGTTACGAACATTGGCAATTTTGATACGTGCCAAAACAGCACTTGCAGATGAGTTGATTGATTAGGTCACTTCATTTCCAAAAATATTCTTGGAATTTTAGGCAAGAAAACTCCATTCCTAGTTCGTGGATGCAAAAGTGCTTGGTTACCCAAAAGAAAGATAAAAGACAAAAGAACGTAGCAAGTTTTGAGTTAAGTAAGAGAGCAAAAAACTCTAGTCAAGACCATATTTCTTGTCATTAAAGTCACTGCTCTTGTGCATTATCATCACAAGAATTTGAGAGCATCATCATTATGAAAAGTGCACAAGTGATTATTAATATTGTGACTAATTTTAAAAACTACTGTATGCATACAACACACAATTTTACGTAATACTCAATCATTAATATTTTCATCAACGCTTATCAACATTACAAAGCGGTCTCAAAGCGTATCAGACTTGATATGTTCAAGATATTTTATTAGTTTGTTTTTTTTTTAATTCTTGACTCAAAACTAGAGAGCGTTGTAAGTCGTTTCACAGCGTCTTAAAAGTGTTTTGAAAGATGAAATTAATAGGAATATCTTAGCGTGACATAATATTTAGACGTTACTTCATGCTGATTCCAATTTACGTTTGACCACAAATCTTTAATTATCTTTCTCTTTAGTTTGCCAAAAACTTTCTCTTTCACCATCCGTGTAAAGTAAAGGGAATTGACCAGAACGCATTGCTTACATGTGTAGTCAAGAGATTAACTTGGGTTTTTGAGTTCAAGTAGAACTGCTTCTACATAAATTTCATTCTTTCTTCTCCAAAATCAACTAAATATATACGCAATTTACGACCAATTTTGAGAGACCATGACCACTTTTGGAAGAAATTGGAATCGTCCCTTTAGAAATTTCAATGAATTGTACCTAACTTTAACTTGAATATATACAATGAAAAGGGAAGAAAAAATTGTGTCTCAAAGCAACAATGTCTTTTTTATTTTATTTTATGCTTTGGAATTAAAAAAATAATTTATTGAAATGTGTAAGGTAGAAGTATGATAATATATGAGTAGTGAGAAGTGTGATGATTGATGGATGTGGGTGGTGGCTAATGTCCTACTTTATAAGTGGTTCCATCTAAGCACCAAAAATTTTGCACTTTATAGTTTATTTTGTAATTGGGTTTAGTTGTTAACCAGTGAGATTTATTTGAAGTGAAATCTCAGCATTTGGCCTCTAAAGTCTAAATCATAATAGTGGCATCCAAGTACTAATTGACCAAACCTCCATGAAATACAACGAAATTAAAAAAAAATACAACAAATGCATGAAACGGATCATATGTCATTTATTACAAATTTAATGAGTGTGACTGAAAGTTTTCCATAAAGAACCAAAAGGCCTGCCTCAGCTAGATACCTTGAGTCACGCCCAACTAAGCCAAATTAATCTGTCAGCCATGACTAAAATAAGGGATCTGCTTGCTTTTTCTCTTTTCTTAAATCACCTTTGCAGATTTCCCCAAAATGGCAATCCAAATTTAATGAACACCAGATTCATTCACTCCATCACCACCTCTTCTGCCATCAAGTTTTTTTTTCTTATTCCCCCTCTAATATCCTCATAATATCTCTTCACTTGTCAAGAAGATTTATGTGAAAAGCTGAAAACAGCCTCAAGCAGCAAGAGAGAAAAGTTGTGCAATATGGAACATCTTAATTGTCTTCTTCATCAGTAAAATTAAAAAAAAATGAAAGAAACATATCCCTCTTCCTGAACTGTACAATGCTGGTGGTCAGAAGTGGAACTTACTTTTCTACCATTATAATATGCTGGTTCATCAACTTACTGTGAGAATGACTAGGTTTATTTAATATTCACAAGCAATGAATGGTATAACAGTTACTCAGAAGTTTTTGCTTGGAAGCTGAAACAGAGCCCACTAAAACACGCATGCTTCCAACTCTTCTGCATAACTCCATCACACATGAAAAGAAAAAGAAACTAAAACACCCAACTAAAGTATGCAATCCCAGGAATGAGAAATCCTACTAGTAAACTATTATTATTTTAATATAAAAAAAGCACAAAAGTTTAAGCTAAATAGAATAAGCATAAAAAGTTCAGTTCTTCCATTGATAGATGCTCTAACTCTAACTTGAAAAGTCATATCTTACAGAAACAAAGTGTAAAACATAATAAAGTTGCTAAGAACCGAATTTGAGAAGAATTATGATATTATTAGATGAATATGAAGTATGGAGTAACTAACGAAGTGAAATAGTAAGTTAAAACCCATATGGCTAAACAAATTTAAAATTGCAGTTTGATAAAGGAACCAAAATTTTGTATCTTCGGATCAGGGCCTAACTAGTCAAAGGAAAACAAAGAAGTTCGAACTAAGAAATACCTTCTTCACTGTTTGACAAACTCTGCATCCGAAAGAGCGGAGTGGTCGAACTGGCTAATGTCTTCATCATCATCCATTGGAGCAGGGAGATTAAGATCTATCAAACTGTCTCCAACTCTAGCAGAAGCTCCTACCGAAACAGTTGCAGAAGTTCTGACATTTGCAGAAGTTCTGACAGTGGCGGTGGTTGTAGTTGCAGAGGAACCTATAACATGTGTTCTCTTGTGTCCACCGAGGGCTTGACCCGAACCAAAGACTCTAAAGCAAACGGGGCATTCGTGGACTTTCTTCTCCGCCACAGCAACATGCTCCAATTCTGGTTCAGTCTTCTGAAACTCCGTTTCAGAGTTTAACTTCATTTTCTTGTGACTTGCTCTGTGCCCACCAAGAGCTTGGTAAGATCGAAACACCTTATCACACGTTTCACATTTGTACCTCCCTCGCACCTTGTTACTCCTCTTTACAGATTTCATCTCCTCGAATTCAAAACCATCTTTTTCTTCATCATCCTCTTCTTCATCTTCATCATCGTTGTCACCATCATCTTCAACCTCATCATCATACTGTTGTATGTTTTTATGATCATCATACTTCTTCCATCTGTCACGAGACAGCATCATTAGACAAAATGCCACGGCCTCCTCCGTGGTGGTATCGGAAGCAGAACTTGCAGATTCGTTCTTGTTATTATTTTCAAAGAGTTTCATTTTTTTCAGGGGTTCTCCGAGTTGCCAAGCTCTCTTGGATCGTTTCCGAGTTGGGTTCTTGGATGACTCGGTCTCGCTCTCTCTATCTTGGAGGATCACGGAGCCCGTTTCTGCTGCGAACGAGAATTCAGGATCTGCAAAACGGAAACTTTTTTTGGGGTTCTCTCTGAGACCGTAGAAGGAAGAAGAGGATTGAGAAGGGGATGAGTCGGCCTCAAAACTGAGTTGAACCGGGACAAACTCGGTCTCTTTCGGAGGAACAGGTAGGTTCATCATGTGAGACCTCATGTGACCTCCTAAAGCTCTTCCATTGGCGAAACTCCTTAAGCAAAGCTTGCACTTGTGCTTCTCCATAAAAATAAAAAATAAAAAACAGAGCACAAAACAGAACACCCTGAACACACTTGTGTTGTGTTCTTTAACCTCTCTCTGTGTTCTTCCGTATAAAAGGAGTAGGTGCAGATTACAAACTGTTGCTCCACCAAGGAAGAGTATGTAACATGGAGTGGGATAAATAAAAAATAGATATAATAATAAATAAATAAATTAATAATGATTTTTTTTTTACTTTTCTTTATTTGTCTCTTAGACTCTGCAATATTTTTATTTTTGTCATTTTTTTAATACGAGATTTTTTATGTTTTCTCCATTTATTTTGCTATCTTTACTTTATTTTTCCTTAAATGCCCTGGGATTTGGGATTGATATCTGAAAATTGAATTTTTTTTTTTTTTGAAACGGTGACGGTAGAAAGAACTGATGGTTAATATCACTCGACTGTGATGTAAAATTCAACAGCACAACATAAGCATCAAACAATGTGTGACACGTAATTTGCAGTACCTACCTGTCTTTTCTATAGGCAACCACTGGGTAATGCCACGATTATTTGGGAAAACGACCTTAATAAACCCAATAAAAACACAATGCCTGTTATTTTCCATAATGAATCTGTTACCTTTTGGGGCATGGAGGTAAGTTTTACAAGGTTGTTTTTCTTTTAATCTATTTCTACTTCCATCACATATATTTATTAAAAGGGATTTGTTATTTGTTATTGTAACTGAAAAGGAACTGATATTTATATATTATTTATATTATTATAAGAAAATTATAATTAATTATAAAATAATTGAATGTAAACTTTAATTTAAAAAAAATATATTAAGTAATACTCACAGTTAAGAATGGATGGAGTATTATGTGGGATGAAGAGTAAATGACGTTTAGTTAGGGTTTGGTAGACCCAGTCCTTCATGCTACTCCTAGTGTTTCCCCACACACATATAATCTCTCAGTCACAACACACACAAACAAAAACCTTTGCTTTCTTCCAAAGGACGTGTTCCATCTTTTTCTTCACCCAATTGGGTCTTCTTTTAAAATGCACCTTAATTAGTCATCACTCATGAATATCATCAAGGTAATGAGAGGGTGCCGTATGCATTCTGTCTAACTTTTTCTCTCTTTCAAACTAAAATAACTAACCTTTTTCATTCAAATAAGAAACTTCAACTACAATAATCTATATTTACTCATGGGAAAGAAGCTGAATTTATTTTCATTAGGCAGAGTAAGAATAATTGTTGGAAACACTTCCATTTAGGGCCCAAGATTTCAATATACTATCAACTCATTCAACTTCTCTTAATCAATCTGAATTATACACATAAACCCTCAACAAATTTATGTCAAATCTAATACACTATTGTTTAATCATTTCTAATGGGATAATTTTATCTTACAATATTTACATTTATCTATCTATTCTTTTAATCAACACAATGAGATATTTTCCCTATCCATAATGTGAATAATACCATGAATGAATAGTGATTGAGAAAGAAAAATCAATACATTATCTACCTAATACATGTATTACTATAGTATTGTTTCTCCTCACATACTTAATAGAATGCAACAATTATAATCAAGATTATAAAAACATTTTGATTATATAACCTTTATATAAAAGATTCAACTTTTGTGATGAATATGACATTACTTTTGATCATATTTTTTATTTATTTATACTAATATATAAAGAGTTTTATTTTTACATATTTCATATTCTTATATGTTCCTACAAAAGGGTTAGAAACTTTCTTCAAGGTGAATACGCTGATTTTCCGGATTGGGCTCTTCAGGTTGGACTTTCGGATTGGGCTCTTACGGTTGGGTGTGTGTACCTGCAAGGCGCTTCAATGTCAAAGTCAAAAATAGTTTTATGTAATCATCAGATAAAAATCAGTCTACTTACCTCTTAGACTGATGTTTTATTTATAATGTTTTCTTATTGGGCTCATAACCTACTTGGGTCTTTCTTTTTGTACCCAATATCTTTTTAAACACACACCTATTAATTTGGGCCTTATCATGTTGGGCCTTGCTACAGTAACCATATTTATTAGGACCTAAATCCTAAACCCTAAACCCTATATTTTACATTTAACTTATATATATATATATATATATGTTTTTCGGTTAGACCTTTCGGCTATACTTTTCAGTGTATCCGTTTGGTGAGACCTCTCGGCCTAACAATACACTAGCCCCCAGCCCCCTAGGCATGAGGATTTTGTTTAAAAAAGACATAATGCCTAAAAATAAAGGACAAAGCGTTTCAAATCATTTTGATTGTGTCAGACGAAAATCTTTTTTCAAATCATTTTGATTTTGTATTAAATGCCTCGTTTTATGTGTTTTTTCTCTATCACAACGATTGACTTGATGTGACAAATACATCTGACCGTTAGATGTGAAACGTTTTAATGGTTAAGATATCGTGACCTTTCAAGCGCTGGGTTTTATTGCTGTTATAAATATCTAATCTCATTTGCTCTTTTTTACGTTTTCTTGTATTCTTATTTCTGAGAGTTTCAGCAAATTGCATTAAAGGTATAATGTTTATTTCCAACTCTGTTTCCGTTTCTGATGAATTTATGGGTTTTTTTTCGAGCGCGAGTGGCGAATCTAATGGAAGAGTGATACGAGCCGATCAAGATGCAGATTCAACCTCATCATCTGCTACTCTTTCATGTATGAAGGATTCCAACGAAGCGATGACGGATGTTGAAACCAAAAGAGCCGAGAAGACTATACCAAGGATAAACCATTGTCTCGGTTATAATTGGGTCAATCCTAAGGTCCAATAATTTTTTCTCTCGGTATCGTTCTTCTAAAGATCTCCGTGATTTTCTTTCAAATACTCACATTTATTCTCCTAATGTTGTTGAGGATATAATTTCTTTTCGGCGTGCTGGAGATATTGATAATGTTTGCCATGGTCGTGAAGATGATAGTTGTGAATTCTTTTATTTTTTTTGAGTGTTTTTTTATTGATTTTCACATTCGATTTCCTTTAAGAGAATTTCAAATGGGTGTACTGAATTATCTAAATATTGCTCATACCCAACTTCATCCTAATGGTTGGGCTTCTATGCAAGCTTTTAGTATCTTGTGTAAACTACTGTCGCTTTTTCCCAGTCCAAAAGCTTTCTTGTATTACTATAGTTCTTGGCCTGGTAAACGACCAAGCTAGTTGTCTTTAATTAGTAAATCTAGAATTTGTTTTCTTAAACCTTTTACTTCCTCATATAAGAATTTCAAAGGAGGTTTCTTCAAAATTCTAATTGAGGAGGATGGAAAGAAATATTCTTTGATGGTGATACTCTAAATTTTCCTTTCTACTGAACAAGTCAACCCTTGAAGTTTAACTCTTGGTCATACCATTCGATGGATGCCAAAGATCGTCGTGTTATTGAAGTTATTGGTCACTTATCCTACCAGATTCCTACTCGCACTCTATTACGGTTATACACCTAAAAAATGCCGAAAAAAGATTTCCTTGGTATGTGTTTGTTTAAATTTTTTATACGTAACAAGAGATTTTTGACTTTGCTAAGTGTTTTATTGGTTTTCAAGTTTGATGGCTGCCACTAATCTGAAAGCTTGGTCTTACTTATCCAAAATTGTGAACAAAGCAAGAGGTTTGACTCCTTGACCTGAACCAGAAATTCATCATGCAGTTGAAATGGAGATTATCGAACCAATATCTCGGGTTGAAGCTATTGAGCTCGTAAATGATGAACATGTTGTTGGTCCTTTAAAGAAGAATAATAAAAGAGATCGAAGTGCTAGGAGATCACATTCATCTTCTAGGCGTCATAGTCATATCCAAGGGAGTTCTTCACAATCACTTCCAAATTCAATCTTTGCTGCTACTACTCGGTTTTCAGAATTTATTCAAACTAACCTTGATGAGTTTTCATACAACATGCTTAAAGCTTCTGATGCTCCATCTTTGGCTAATTCTGTTATTGAACTTTCAAGTCGTGCTTTATTAATCGAAAAAATGATGAAGGAAAAAAGCTCAAGTGGTGTTTCCTCTGCTGATTTTGAAAAGATGAAGATCGAACTTGCTTAATCAAATGGAAAGCTTAGATCTTTGACTGCTCAAATAAAAGAGTTGGATACTTTGAATGTGCAACAAGAAACCAAGAGGGAATCTCTTAAGAATGAAATTGTTGATTTAACTGCTGAAAGATTGAGAATTCATGAGGAAAAATCAAAAGTTCATGATGAGAATCAACATCTGAAGGAAAAAGCTATCATAATTATCGACAACTAAAGAAATTGATAGCAACATTATTCGGCTTTTGCAAAAAGAAATAAGTCAATTGAAGTTGAATGTATCTGAAGCTGAAGGTTTTGTGATTGATCAGCATAAGCTGCGTTTCGAAAAAGCTCTTCAACAAGCTAAATATTTTTATAAGATTCCCTTAGATGAAGGAAACTTTGATGTGGGCAAGGACTTCTACAATGGCGAATTGATTCCCATCAATTAAATTCCCGATGAAGATGCAACAAAGATTAATGCCATGAACTAAATGAGTATTAACTCAATTTTTTGTTATAGATCCCGATTAGTTATCGGGTTTCAGACCGTTTTGATAGTCGTTTCTATGACTATGTTACTTGTATTAGTTTGAAGTTATTTAATATCAAACCTTTTAACTTTACTATTAAACCCTAAACCCTAAACCCTAAACTTTAAATGACTTGCATTCCAAGTTCTCGGGATTATCTTTCCTTCTAGTGTTTCTAATCTATAATCTCCATTTTGCAAATTTTCTATTATTCTGAAGGGGCCTTCCCATTTAGATGCTAATTTTCCTTACTGTGGATCTTTTCGAGCATCAGTTCGCATTCTCCAAACTAAGTCTCCTTCCTTAAAACTTCTTGGTTTTACTTTGGTATTAAACCTTTTGCATGCTCTTCTCTTTACTGCTTTTCCTTTATCTTTGCTTTTTCCCCTGAGTTCTTCAATTAAATCTAAGTTTGTTCTTAAACATTCATTGTTAACGTTCCAGTCTTCTATTTGCCTTCGCAATGTTGGTTCATTCACTTCTATTGGTAACATAGCATCAATACCATATGTAAGATTGAATGTTGTTTCCCCAGTTGATGTTTGTGGAGTACATTTATATGCCCATAATATTTCTGGTAGCTTCTCTGCCCATAATCCTTTTGCGCTTCTTAATCTTTTCTTCAGTTGACCAAGGATAACTTTGTTTGTTGATTCTGCTTGTCCATTTGTTTGTGGATGCTCAATTGAAGTTGTTGTAGACTTAATTCCTAAATCTGATATTCACCTTGAATGTGACCTACTGTGAGCTGAGAATCACTTTTTCATATGACATTATCAACTCCCATGTTTCAAGCCAAGAGTAATCCTGCGATTAAAGTTTCGTATTCGGAAATTATCAACTCCCATGACATTATCAACTCCCACTTTTGAATTCAAGTCTCAAGGCCATCTCTATTTGGAAATTTCCTGGTCCTTCAAGCACTATTCCTGCTCTGCTTCCCTTCTTATTGGACGAACCATCTACATGTAAGATCCATGCTTCGTGCTGTGTTGTTGTTGGTAGTTGAATGATAAAATATGCCTGAGATTATGCTTTAATTTCTCCTCTCGATTCATACTTGATTCCAAATTCTGAAAGCTCCGCTGACCATGCCACCATTCTACCTGCAAGTTCTAGTTTTCTTAAAATTTTAGATATTGGACAATCAATTCTCACAATTACCTGATGATTATGAAAATATGGTCGAAGGCGTCTTGCTGTGTACACAAGGGTTAAAGCTATTTTCTCAACCAGAGCGTATCTGGTTTCGGCATTTTGTTAGGGATCTACTTACAAAGTATATCGGTTTTTATCTGGATTTTCTTGGATCAAGGCTGCTCTTATAGCTTCATGTGAGATTGCTAGGTAAACAATGATAGGTTTGGTTAACATAGGTTTGACCAGGATAGGCGGTTCGGCTATCATGTTTTTTATTTGGGAAAAGACTTGCTCACATTGATCATTTCACTTAAAATTTTCAGCTTTTCTCAATAGTTTCACTATCGATTTTGTTCTCTCGGCCAAAATTGGTAGGAACCTTGCTAAAGCATTTAATTTTCCAACTATTCTTTGCACCTCCTTCAAATTTGTTGGACTTCTCATCTTCATTATCGCCTCACACTTATAAGGATTCGCTTCAATACCTCTATTGGTCAACATAAAACCCAGAAACTTTCCACCTCTTACTCCAAAAACACACTTTTCAAGATTTAAGCGTATGTTATACTTCTTTATTCTTGCAAAAACTTCTTCAAGATCTTTTACATGTTTTTGCACTTCACATGACTTAACAATCATGTCATCAACATAAACTTCCATGTTTTTTCCAATTTTCTCCTTAAACACCTTGTCCATCAATCTCTGATATGTGGTTCCAGCATTTTTTAAACCAAAGGGCATAACTTTGTAGCAATAGTTAGCCATATCGATTGTAAAAGCCGTTTTAGGAATATCTGGTACATACATTTGTATCTGATTGTAACCCGAATAAACATCAAGAAAGCTCATCATCTCTTGGTCGGATGCTCCATCTACCAATTGATCAATACTTGGTAGTGGATACAAATCTTTTGGATATGCTTTATTTAAATTAGTATAATCAGTGCACATTCTCAATTTCCCATTCAGTTTCTTAACAAACACCACATTGGCCAACCACTTTATATATTGGGCTTCTTGAATGAAATCGGTTTGCAATAGCTTCTCGATCTCTTCAATTGTTGCCTTTCGTCTTTCTTCTCCCAACTTTCTTCTTTTTTGGGCCACCGGCTTCGCTCCCTGATAAACAGACAATTTGTGAAAGATAACATCAGGATCTATCCCTGGGATATCAGCTACCTTCTATGCAAACAAATCTTTGTTTCTTCGTAATACCGCAATCAGCTTACTCGACAATTCTTCAGGCATACTTCCACCTATATATGTACACTGTTTTTCATCTTCTCCAAGCCGAATAGATGTTGTTTCCTCTTCTGGTTCTAATCTCTCATCATTCATTCTTGGGTCTATATCCACCATGGCCACCATATTTTTGTCAACTTCTCTATCTACCACTCTTGAAGATTTTATTTTTAATCCAACTGCATAACACTCTTAGGCATCTCTCTGATTGACATAAATGGTTGTTATTTCACACTTCTCGGTTGGGAATTTCATAGCTAAGTGTGGCGTTGATACAATAGCACCCAATTTATTTAAAGAAGACCTTCCCAACAAAACATTATATGACGTGCAAGCATCCACAATCAAATACATGATCTTGATTCTCTTTGTTGCATTTCCTATTCCAAATGTTGTTGCTAAATCAATGTATCCTTTTGTATCCACCCTCTCTCCCGAGAATCCAATAATTTGTTCAAGGAAAGGCACCATATCTTCCTCCTTCAAGTGTAACTTACTAAAAGTATCCCAGAATAATATATCCACTGAGCTTCCTTGATCAACAAAACTCTTCATAACAACATATTTTGCAATTTCTACCGTTATCACCATTGGATCATCATGATCAGGATCAATCTCTTCAAAATCTTCATCAGTAAAGAGCATAAGTGGCAAATTCTCTTCTTAAAAACATGATTAACTGTTCTAACATTTCTCTAATGCTGCTTTCTTGCAGACGATGACTCCTTTCCAGAAAACCCTTCCGATATCGTGTTGATAAAACCTCTCACAGGTCTTCCTAAACTTCTCTCTCTGTTTCTTCTTACCGATTGAGCATTTTGGTAACTTTTTCATTCCTTACCTCCAATTTACCTTCTCTTCTTTCATCCCTTCTTCTTACCGATTGAGCATTTTGGTAACTTTTTCATTCCTTACCTCCAATTTACCTTCTCTTCTTTCATCCCTTCTCTCTATTCTTCTATTATCTCTTCTTTCAAATCTATCTGGCCTTCTTTCTCCTAGTTCACCTCCTTTCGGTTCTCTCTTAGGACTTTGCCTCGTTCTTGTACCTCCACTTCTAACAAAATGCTTTAACTGTCTTGCTTGAATCAACTCTTCAATTCTATCTTTCAAACCTATACATTCTTCTGTATGATGACCATGGTTCTTATGATATTCACAATGCTTGTTATGATATGCTCTCTCGGGTGTTCTCGCTTTTCTTGGTCCTGCTATGATTTCTGTCGCCATTGCTTCCAGTAAAATTCTCATTCTGTTGGTATTCAATAGTGTACACTATTGGAACTTTCGGCTTTGAAACTCTTCTCTTGCTCTCCTTGCTAAATGTACACTTTCCTTTTTAGCTATCTTCCTATCACCTCCATCTGCTCGTGCTTGATTACAAAATTCTCTCAATTCTTCCATCTTCATAAACTTCGATGCTTGCTACCTTAATTCATCAAGGTTGGTTGTCGGCTTCTTACAGAGACTATCGGCGAATGGGCCCAGTTTCAAAGTTGTTATCATATGATGCATTGTAACTTCTGGATTGAGATTACGAATACTCAATGCCACCTTTCCAAAACGTTCCATAAACGTTCTCAATGATTCACCCTTTTCCTGCCTTATATTCACTAATGCAATTGATGTTAAGTGATGTGGTCGGCTATTCACGAACTGAGCTCCAAACTTCTCTACCAAAGTATCAAAGCAATCATACATAACGGTGGTAACCATGTAAACCAACTCAAAGTTGCTCCATTCAATGTGGTTGAAAACACTCGACACATTATAACATCATTCCACGTATATAGATTGATTTGAGTTGTATATGTTGAAGATGGTTGCTGCCCCTTCAAGACATGTGTTTGATGAAGACTTTTATGTACAATTCATGTATATTTCCTTTTGCTTTAAGAATGTCTTAGGTGGTGTTTAGAGGTTGTTTAAGAGTAGGCATTTTGCTGAGTAACTCACCTCTTAACCACTGACCATGTGATAAGAGCAAGCACAAAATTTCTTAAAATGTTTTTCACATGTTTTACAAAAAACACATTTACTGCATAAAAATAAATCTGTTCTTTTCTAAATAAACACATTCATTTTTAAACTGATGCCTTGGCTAAGTCCTGTCAAAATTAGATTTTGTGCATCAAGTATTTTGACTAAGTCTTCTACCTTTCAAAACGACTGTGTTTTAAATAGTTAAGCTTTTTCTGTTTTCGTTTTGAAAAATAAATCTGTTCATCTGTAAATG
>Ga0123341_1002890_pt1 | contig 14444 bp, 14 predicted proteins | sample Turbeapinknodule_FD_89959 | JGI IMG/M metagenome (GOLD analysis project Ga0123341, IMG submission 89959) | Root nodule microbial communities of legume samples collected from Mexico - Turtle bean Mexico pink nodule | ecosystem: Host-associated > Plants > Roots > Nodule | place: Mexico: Nepantla... | reverse complement strand
ATAAAAAATATATAAATTAATTTCTGAATTAATGTCTAGTTAGCTATTAAAATTTTAATTATCAACTTTAGAAATACATATTTTTGTCTGATTTCATAAAAAAAATCATTTTTATTTTTCAAACATTTATTTTCAGTCATATATTTTACTTTTTATTCTTATTTTGTTGGAGATCTCACATCGACCAGAGATGAAAATTTGTAAACCCCAACCTTATGAACTGATTTTATGGAGTTGAGTTAGACTTAAAGTCCACCTCTTAACATGGTGGACCACCCATAATATGTTATCCCTCACTCTCGACGTGAGGGGAGGAGGTCAGTTTTATGGCCTTAAGTAAGTATAAGGCTTAAAGTCCACTTTTTAATATATTTTCTCTTCCTTTCCTCTTATTCTATTTCATTCTGAATACTCAACGGAACATTATTAATTTAAATAAACCTAAGTTATACTTTTGAAATTTCCTCTATATGGTTTTAACTTCTATATCGAGTTTACTAATTTTTAAAGTGAACCAAATAAAAGAAAATACTATATTTATATGAAATTGTGTAATTATTTATAATGTATTTTCCATTTATCTTTCCATTATATAACTTCATTCGTTTTCTTCTCCATCGTATTTGTGTGAATTGTTATATATTTATTATATATAATTTCTCTAATAAAACTAAAAAAATAATTTTTGTAGGCATGCAACAGACAACTCACCTCACACATGACATAAGTGGGAAAGTGAAGTGCAACTAAAACTAACTATATTTAGATATCAAGTATTAAATTCTATAGTAAAAAATATTACATTATCAACCAATTCAAAACCTTGTTAAAAATAATTATTATAAAATAAGGAAACTTATATATACCCTGTTTGTAATCAGATAAAAGTGAAGTAATAAACGCATTATTTACTCTTATAAACATAATAAAATATACAAATCTACATAAAGTATAAGTGTAAAATCACATGAAAAGGTGAATTTTTCTTTATTAGTCTCGTTTAAATTAGAGGTTTTGTTAACTTTCCCGGTAAAAAAAGTTATATTGTTCCCATGCTTCTTTAGATGGAAGAAACAAATTGCAACAAGGTTTACGTTTGAAGTGATGTGTCTGGGATTTATATATGGTTAATTTAATTGCTGATTAAAAAAAATATGGATAATTTAATTAGATAATTAAATAATAAATAATAAATAATAAATAATAAATATAATTTTGAAACATGCATGCCATATTGTGGGAATTCAAAGAGTTCCATTCACATTGGAGGTTGTAATAAGTAATAAGTATATGCGTCATTTTCACACACTTTTTTAGAAAAAATGTAAATGTCAATTCGCTTAATAAACACATTTGGGATTGAAATTAATGAGCAGTTAAGTCTGAATGCCAAATCATTCATCATCGATTATTACTTTATTTATTCAAACTCAAGACTCAAACATATTCTTTGTACTACATCAATCCTAATAAAGTGTGATCATAAATAATTAAGAGGATTAGGAATTCAAATTTGAGTTTAAGTCTCATATTCATTAAAAATGAAAAAAATTAACTAACATATAAAGAGTAAGATTCACAAGTTTATTGTTTTAATATTTTAGATTAATGTAATGTCAATTCTTTACGTGAATCTTACATGATGAATTTCTTTAAAAGACTCATTAATAGTATCATACAATCATATAATCCTTCTGGATATCCAATTTGAGAAATGGAAATTAGAACACTCATTCGCATTTGACGAGAATGAAATAACAAAGTGAAATATTGATGGGATAACAGACCACTAAATATTAAAAAAATGCATGAAATTACAATGGTTGCAACAACCTATAGGATAAAACATTCAGAAGAACAAACCATTAAACTAATTATTATAGAGTTTATTCTGTTGTAAAACAAAACTATAATATTGCAAAACAAAAAACTAAAAACAGTATGCACATAGAACTTAATGCCGTTTTGAATCAGGGTTCCTTACTGCACGATTTGCGGAAACTCTTTGTGTATTCGATTCCCTTTTACACTCACAATCTTTGCAAAGGACAGGTTCTCTCGAACTTTCGAAGACTCAATCGTTGAACAGTTGGAGACGGGATTGAAGTTGTAGCAGTTTTGGGACGGTTAAGAGTAACTTACTAGTTCTGATCATTGAAATTTTTTTAAAAGTTTCTGTTGTATCATGGGGAACTTGCACAGCACACCGCGGATAATTCCTTACGAACAGTGATCGCTCACTTCTCGAAAAAATCAATTTTGTTCATGTTTTGAAGCCTCATCGACTACAATCGTAAGAACTTATGGCTGACAAGACAGACAAACAACTTTGCCCCGAAGACGTCAAATGTGATTTCCGCAACACATCTGGATGTCTCGAAAATTGAAGTCTTCACCCGTTAGAACACACGACGTTGGCAAGAACGTGTGTCCACCCTTTTGGACAAGTACGGAGTCAGAGACGCTTTTGCACTTACGACTTCTAAACCAGACTCAAGCACGGTTGCGAAACAAGTTAATGATTGAATTCATGCAAATAAGGTATGTCAGTGTGTTATCTAATGATCTATTCGATGTTTATGATCTTTTGCTTCCTTCTAAGAAGGATAGACATCGAATAGATCATTAGATAATACACTGAGTAGAGTGTGACGACATATCTTATTTGCATGAATCCAATCATCAACTTGTTTCGTAGTCGAGCTTGGGTTGGGTTTTAGAAGTTGTAAGTGCAAAAGCGACTCCGTACATGTCCAATAGGTTGGACACATGTTCTTGCCAGTGTTGAAAATTTTGACGGATAAAAACTTCAATTTTCTAGACCTCCAGAAATGGTTTCGCAAAAATTGTTTGCGTGTTGCGTAAATTGTGTTTGACGTTTCCGGAGCAGAGTTGTTGTTGTCCGCATGGTAGCAAATAAGTTCTTACTATTGCAGTAAATAAGACTTTAAGACTTTAAAACACGAACAAAGTTGATTTTCAATGATTGTTGTCCGTAAGAACTTATCCCCAGTGTATTGGGCAAGTTCCCAGGATACAACATGAACTTTTCGAAAATTTATGAGGATAAAAACCAGCAAATTACTCTTAAAAGAGTAAGAATCAATAAACCCAAAAAAATATTTATGATAAAAAAAAAGAATAAATGAGGAGAAAGAAATAAAGGTGAAAAGGTGAGAGGAAACTGAATGTGAAATGCGGAAGATGAGAAGGCAATGAGAAAAATGTGAGTGGAGAGGATGAAAGCTCTCTTTATATTAGGAGAATCTTTATATAGGAGAAGAACCAAAAAATTTGATGCATTTTAACAATTGATTTGCATCTTCACAAAGTGCATTTGAACGTTTCGACTTTCTCAACTGCAACCTCAAAAAAAAAAATCAAAAGATAACAATTTTTGTTTTGACTTTTGCAAAATATCTATACGCGTTGGATCTATACACGTTAGATTTATTCTATTTACAACAGAAAATATCCCCTAGACTTCCGCCCAGAGAATTCTCCCAAAACCCAAAACTAACAAATAAAGATACAATATTAGAAACTATTCCATGTAATTTCATCGCACTGATTGAGCCTAAATTTGAGGATAAGGAGCCTCGCGAAATAATTTCCGTATTGAATTTCGTCTAACAATCCAAAAAAGAATAAAAAATTCTATTAGTTTATAATTCTGGATACAAGTCTAGTCAAAAGAATTTCAAAATACGTTACTCAAAATCTGAAAATAACATATATTAACCGAAAAGATATTTTCACACCCATTTGATCCCCATTCTTTTAGTTACTTTGATTACCAACAAGCCTGCTATAAAATACTTTTAGAAACAAACCCTCAACACTCTTGGTACAGTGTCTTCAAGAATCCATTACCTTATAAATTACCTCCCTGCTTCCAACAATGGTTTTGCTGGGTAGGACCCACGAAAGCAATACTTCCACCCCTTGTGGTTAAATATTACCAAAATTTTAAAAAACTAACTCGAGAACTCTCAGTCCATATGAAATTACTAAGCTTATGTGCTACTGTGGGATTTAGCTAACTATGTCAATATGTGTATGAATTACACCAGCACAAACCTACCCTATTTCTAAAACTCTTGGTTTAAGAGTTAAGGTCTTTTGGTGAAAAAAGTTTTAGATAAATTATCTTCAAAAATTTAGAACATGAAAAAAATAAGCCAATAGTTCCAAGTACTCCCAAGAAAAAAAAATCATCCAAATACTTAGGCTTGAATTTGAAAAAAAATCTAGGGCCGAGATTAAGGCTTTCTTAAATAAAAGTTCGCAACTTGCATATTCTGAATTGTGAATAATGAAACTCGCCAACTAAAGAAAAAAGTGGCCCCGAAATTATCTGAATTATTGTGAATTGAATTATAATTATTTTTAGGTCTGGAGGACTATAAATCACCGGTATTTGTATGGGAAGGCAGTTTGAAGCCTAGTCTTCCATTTCTTTGTAAATCTTTCTTTAATAAAAGTTCGCATGTTGTAATTATGAATTGTGCATCTTCCATATTTGTAAGTTGTTTTTAAATATAATGAGAAGTAATATATTGACAACTTACACACGTCTACAACTCCATTTTCTCATCTAAAACTTGCACTACTTTATGAAATAATGAAAATAATCTTTCTTTATATCATCAATCATCAATCACAAGTTGTATTGGAGTAGATTCTCAAAGTATCAAATCTAATTACCTTTAAAACCTTACCATGATTTCCCACCGCGCAAATGAGACAAGTCAGGTCAATCTGGTTTTAATTATAATGATTGATATACAAATCTACCAGAACCTGTGAAGACTTAGAATTGAATCATAAACTTCCCATGCATGATGACTAAAGTAGGCTTGATGAGATTGAAACATAAACTTTCCATCAGAACCTGTGATATACACACCATTCCTATTTCACTTTTAGAATGGATGGTGATCCAATAATATACCAGTTGACGAAGATTTTTAAGTTATATGTTTGATAAAAAAAAAAACATTTTTCCTCTCTCTCTCTCTCTCTCGTATCACATATTCCCCCTCCTCTTCTTATTTTATTGCTTTATTGTCTAATTTTGTGACATTTAATCACACCTTATTCTTATCTAAATTTGTACTATGTACTTCTTATACATCAAACACTTTCCCTCTTATTATGTCACATTTCCGACATTTTATCACGTTATTCTTACACTCTAATCTGTGTAAAAGTTTATTATATAAAGTGAGAAATCAAATCTGAACCCTTACTTAGATTACAGTGAAAGAATTATAAATCACACATTTTCATAATGTGGCTTTTACTTCCGTAAGCTCAAATTAGGACAACAATATGCATGGCGGTAAATAAACCGAAATTACAAAAATATAAATGAGGCAGGAGTAAAAATTGGAAGGTTTAACTTGGAAGAGTATACAAAAAAACTATGCAAAAGATTATCTACATTGTACAACACTGGAGAGACCCGAAACCTGTCTCTGCATGTACTGCGTTGATCTGTTAATGCACAAGCAAACTTAATTATATTTGTAGAGCTAGTTACCAACTCAGTTAGTCAGAAATTCCTCCAAAAATAATTACCAAAGCTTCTCCGCTGCACCCTCATATGTAGCTAGTTACAACTATTCTGATGCTAAATATATCTGGGAAGAGAAAATTGAGTCAAGGGTCTAATCTAAACTATTAATCTTGTCACCATGCAAAGCGACTTTTTCTAATTAGAGGGGAAAAGTACTGGCATATTAGTGACGCTAAAAAGAGCTAATAAGTAGTAATGAAATAAAAATTAGTTAGTTAGCAATATCCATTCTTTAAGAAAAAGTGAAAAGAAAAATACAAGGTACCTCAACTGCCAATTAATTTCTTTGCAATGCTTCTAGCATGTTTCAACAGATGAAAGCTTTTTGCACAATCATCATCTTGTATTGCAGCTTTTAAGTTTAGATAGAAATCTTTGTAAGCTATACCAAACTCTTGAAGTGGACGATCATGTGGTTGAGCCATACACTGTTCTTGCTCCTGACCAATCACCAGCGTATCCAATAATAGCTCCTTTCCCGATCTACTATGTATTCTACTATTTACTAGTGCTTCTAATTTGGAAGCCATTACTAGCGCTCGACTGATGCAATGCGATGGCAACTGAAAAGAAAAAGATGTTTCCAACTGCCTAAAATGAAATTTAATATATAAGAAATTTCAACAATTTAATCATTTGAGACCTCAGCGGTCAAACTCAAACTAAGGCAATCCCCAAATTTCCTAGCCCTAATGTTTATATACAATGAATTAACTAGCTCTACTTGAGGAGAGATATTTGCATCACTGCCATCACATTTTCCTTATCAACTTAACAAGATCAACCAATGGCTCTGGCAGCAATGCACTGGTAATACACACACATATACATGTATATATATAGACTTGTGTGAAATAGTAATATGTAATTTCGTGAATTTATTACCTGTGCAAGCTGGGCAACCTTAAATCCAAAACTCCTATCTGAAACACCAGGTGCGAGCTTGTACAGATAAGTGACATCATGATCCGAGATCGAATTTTTCCTCGCATCATGTGGGGTCAGATGTGACACGTGATATGCTGCCACAGAGCCAGGAAATTCAGTTGCCAGGTTGGCAATCTTTGGATAGTGAGTAACAAAGAGGACCATGCTTCTTTTTTGCTTCAGAAGATAATGCAATGTCGCGTGAGCAATGGCCATACCATCATGTGTACTTGTACCTCTCCCAAGCTCATCAATGATAACCAGTGAATGTTCTGTGCAACACTGGAGTATATGTGAAGTCTCACTTAGTTCTTCTAGGAAGGTGCTTCTCCCTTCTTGAATACTGTCAGAAGCACCCATTCGGGTGCAGATCCTGTCCAGGACGTGCAGTCTTGCCGATGATGCTGGTACAAAGGAACCAACCTATAGAGATCAGAGATTTTTCAATAAAGCAACAGCCAGAAGTAAAATTTAGAGGGAGAAATACTTGAACAACTTTTGCAGAAAAAATAGAAAGAATTTGAAAAAAAAAACTATGTTGAGTTTGAAAGCATGATATATCAGAATCTTTAACTTAGCTTTCAGTATTTTACAAAATAAAGCGTAAGCACTACTGCACAACCTCAGCATGTTGTTGTATTAACGGTAGAAAATCAAAGCAGAAATACAGAAGAAATTGCATTGGATCTACCTGAGCCATTATAGCAATCAGAGCCACCTGGCGAACATAGCAACTTTTTCCACCCATATTGGGTCCAGTAACAATCTGACAGTATTCTCCATCCGCATGCAAGTTTGTATCATTTGGGACAAAATTGTCTTGTAAGGTGGTCTCCAAAACCTGGTGAGAAATGACTAGCAATAATGAGCATCTGATTACCAATCAACAATGAGGAACTTGAATTAACTGAGTCGAAGTCAAAAGTATTGCACAACCCCAATAATTGAGGGTGGAGTATTCAGGTTCTGTTTAACACCAGAAAGTTGCAACTATCAAACAATTCTTTTGGGGCACAGGGCAATGCCTTGGCCATCCAAGAACCAATTTGAAGGAAATAAATGCACATGATGACTTATACTAAATACACAAACAATTGAAACTACAGATATGACAGAAGTATTTGAAACTTAAATAGATTCAATAAAACATTCATGTTAATTTCGCATAAAAGTACAACGAACAAAAACCTTGTCCCACTACATGAGGAATTTCATACAAAAGTCAATGCATTAAATTCATACCGGATGTCTACCAGAACAAATTTGTATCTGAACAGGCTCTTGATCATCTAGTAACACTGGGCAAACATAACCCTATCACAGAAAACAGAGAATTATATTACAAAATTCCCGAAACATTTGAAGGCACTTGAATATTCCTTTAAGAACAAACCTTATTTCTTGAAAGAATGGCAAGTGAATGCAAACAATCTAAAGCAGCTAGTGCTTGAACAACAGCTTGGAACTCAGCATAGTGTTTACTAAAGCCCCTAAGAAAGCTATTCCAGGCAGCTCGGCAGGCAATACTGAGCTCCTCTTTTGCTAATGACAACCTGTCCAATGCTGTCACTACTTCAGGAGGGTGATACCGAATTGTTTTCTTCGTGCTATTTACCTTGATCCAGTTTGAAGGAACCTTTACATCTGTTGATAACTGCAGCCAAAACAAGATTAAATGGCAACTAAATTAGAATGGAAACATAAAATAGTTTGAACACAGTTGTTAAATTAGAGTTCTTAACTAATAAACAAGAAATGCAAAATTGTAATTGTCTATTAAGTTTAAGGAAAGAAAGGAAAATTAAATAGAGACGCTCAGTAATGTCAACTAAAAAGAAGAAACAGGTCAAATGGTATTGAGAACATGCAATAAGCATTTTCCATTTATCCTTAGTAGTATTTGACCGAGTTTTGGGGATTCTTTTCTCCTTCAAATTAGAACTTCCTCAAATTAGTTTCTACAGTATTTTTCAGTCTTTTGTGTATTACGAAAAAAACATTTAATTTAAGAGCTCTTGTAAATATGTTAAGAGAAGCCAAAAAAAGGGTGTCATTATCTTATCCCCTTTTTTGAATTTCACTTCTTCAGTTTATCAATTTACGAATTAAGACACATTTGGAGCACAGGTCACTACAAAGTACAATGAATAAACATTTCAGATCAATTAGAAAAATCAGATCAGATGTGAATAAGCCCACAATCAGAAATGAGAGAGTAATAGAATACTAAATCTCCAGCCTCTGCAATATTTAAATATTAAGTATATTCCTTTTAATTAGACTACCTCAATCAAATGAGTTGTTCCAGAAATACTAATAAATTCCAAATTTTGCATTATAAGCAATTTGCGATACAAGTCAATCAGCGAATCTAATTGTTCCACTGCCAGCTTGAAATCCTTACGAGCTCTAATGACCTACATACATAATTATAAAATCAATATCGCTCAAGATAAAAGTATGATTAAGGAAATTATAAAATAATTTTTTCACACAAAAGGCATTGACAAACCTCTGGGAATTGTCCCTCCGAAGCAGTGATCAATTTTGTTAGATCTCCTTGATCAGCAGAGTCTATGTTTAAAGATGACAACATTTTTGCAGAATTGTCAATAGTACTGTCAGAGGAAGCAGTCAAAACTAACCTTTTTAATAGATTGGAGCGCAATTTGTTATTATTCCCCTCTCCTATGTTAAGTTGTTGTAGCTGTTTTCCAGCAGATAAAATAGCTTGAATTACTGCAACAAACTGTATAAAGACAATTTTTCAAGTAATCAATGCCTAGCTTCTTTCTGGTAAATTAAAATGCTTCAGAATAAATTTGTACCCATCAATATGATAAAAGAAGAATCCAAATGACTATAATTGTTCAGTAAAATTAATACAAACACTTACAACCATTTCCTTTACACTGAAATAAAAACACAATAGTTATCAATGAGACCATCTTCACACAAAAAATCATAATAATTGCATTACAGTTTATCACTTTCATAAACCTTAAAAATCCACTCATATTAAAAACAGTCTCATTTTTTTCAAGGAACATGTAAAGATCACTTTATTACTATGCCTTGATACAAACTTTAAATAATCAAGTTCTATGGGTGAAGCTAGTGTTTGCAAAAACAAATGGGTATAATCGTGTATTCCTTATTTTTGGTAAAGATTAAAAATACTCATACATTAGGTCCAGGCCTCATCTAAACCACAGTCCTGTTACAGTTGGAAACACAAATGCAGTCTTGTATAACTCACAAGGGTTTCCAAACACGCCTTATGCTTGGCTACTCGGACTCAAAGCATGGATTGTAGAATCCCTAACAGATTCTTAGCATGTCTATTGTTCTTAAATTTAAAATGGAACAAAGAAACATCCGAACATTTAAATCTTGTCATTAAGTAATTAAAAGAATTAAACTCTCTTTTTGTCTCCCTATTTATAAAAAGCCTAAGTGTGAAAAAAAAATTACAAGGAATATGAAGAGAATTGATTGAAGTACAGAATAAAGTGAAATACAAGAAAAGGTTAACAAAAGCCATTTATCACCTCAGATGGGGAAGCAGTGCAATGGAAAATTCTTGTAATTCCACGTTGTATATCAGGTGCTCGGCCAAGATTTGTCAAAACCAATGAAAGAACGTATGCTAACTCAGGTTGCACGATTGCTACATCAGGATCTTCAACATGTCCAAAATTGTTCGTAGCATTACAAGATCCCATGGACTCCGCAATTTCAGATACAGCATGAAGGCGAGCAGAAATTAAGGTTCGGTCACACAATGGGTGAGATACCTGTATCATGCACAAAAACAACTAAAGATGGGTCTTTTTTGGCTGATAAAGAAACAATTCAACATTCAATGACTGTATGAGGATGAAAGCACCTCATACCCAATGCCTAAGAAGTCTGGAACCAAATATAGTGAGAGTATGATTCATAATTTGCAGCAAGGAACCAATCTCAGATCCATCATTATTATTTTTCAAAACCTGAAATACAGCAAGCATTCAATGGCAGCAAGAACAGAAGGGAATATTAAGCTGGTATGAGGGAAAAAAACAACACTTCTAGCCTGTAAAAAAACACAAGGACAAAATAAATTTCAAAGTAGAACACAAGTATGAAATCATCCATTGTCTTTTGACCCATTGTAAGATAATACAGCTTATTCATGTTGTGGGCCAGGATATTTGATTGTTATACCTTTATATGAATCTACCATGACATGAGTAATACCTAAACCAAAAACAGAAAGAGCAATTCAATTTTTAGTTTGATCAGACTTTATAAACAGTGCCAGTTTATCCATGAATAATGGTTGAAAAGGAAATGATGGTTGAAGAGTATGTTTACAATATTTAAGTTAACATAAGCACAGTTTGAAATTTCCATACTTCAAAACAAAGTAAAAAAAAATTAAAACACTCTCAAACAAGCTCCAGTCCTTACTAAACATTCTAAAAAATCTACAATTTATAATTACCTCCAGTTGTTGAAGTGTATTGGCTGAAAGGGTCATTTCCATATTGTTTGAGAAGGGCCTTAAAGAAGCTCCTGAACACAAAATTCTTTCAAAACCATATTCCTTTAAATGACGAATAGTTAACGCCAAAGCTTGGACAGACAAATCTGGCATGTTCATAACCTCCTTTATGATAAAAAGAGTAGAGACAAAAATCAGAACTAGTTATGAGTTGAAATTGCAACTACAATCAACATAAAGCTACAATTTCCGAAGTAAAATTAAAATTACAATGATCAGGGGAATAGAAAGTTAAACACACAAGAGTTAAAAGGAAAAACAAGAATATGAAATTTTAGCACTTTGTTAGATCCATCCCAAATAATGTTAGGACACAATAAGGAAAGAACTTGGAAGGTATATTATAGGAAATGTAAAGAATAAAGGGTAATGTAGCGGTTAGTTGTGGGCAGGGTTGGTCTTTAAATAAAGACTAACTGGTTTAGTGAAGGGGTGATGGTTTTTTTTAATACAGTTTTGTAGACAGGGAAAGTCCTGTGTAAAAGGAATAATCGTTTCCTTTGTGGATGTGCTGAGTGTAAAGTGCAGTAGCAATAATACAGAGGTTATTCAATAGTTTTCTGTGTTCTTGGCTTATCTTTGGGTGTGTTTTTCTTGGTTCGTAACAAATAATGATAAAAAATTACAGTGACATGGTCAATAATCACAAGATAGATGTTGCCTAAGAGAAAAATGCATAATAAAACCAACAAGAAATTTTGTTTTTCGGAATTTCCAAGCCTGCTGCATGAATAATTTTTTTATAAAATATCAGAAGTTGATACCTTGATTACTAACTGCTGACTTCTGTGCTCAGTCGAATTCTTGCTTTGTATTGAATCTGATAGACTGTCTACATCCACGTTCTCATACAAGGTCATAACTTCAGAAAGGGCACCCCCATCAGTGAAGCAATCTCGTGAAAGATGCTCCACACGAACATTTGAGGCAGGTCCAGCAAAATCCAGCAATAACTAAAAATAAATCATCCAATCACTAATTGAACCTAACGGTGGTAGAGTTTTTTTGTGTGGATTACTTACTTATAAGAACATGTCTCCCAGTAATTCAGTTTAATATTTTTGTTCTAAAAATATTAGGAATAGTAACTACATTATAGTTTCACAAACAAGCTTTAGATCATATTAACAAACTTCAAATTGTTAAAATATAATTCTGTTTTTAGAAGAAAAGAATTCTAGGTAAGAATACAAGAACATGAAGAAAATTAGAAAATTGATTAAAAAAGAAATGAAATACAAGAAAATTGTGAAAAGGAAAAACCATGCAATGCAGGAAGATATGCCCAGTAGCACAGTACATAAATGGTAATTGGTTCTCAAAAGTCTAAAGACACACAGGAAGATGTGCTTAAATTGAAGATGCATTTTACACTATGAAGGACCAACGCTGATGTTCATCCTTGGGAGTCAAACTTAACATCCCGTTTATCTTAATTCTTAGGAAGACCAATTTGATTGTTAACTCAACTAATCAGTATGGACTAATTCATACCTACCACAATGGAAACTATTGCATTAATTGTATTGATAAGTTGTTCAAATCAAATCATTCATTACATGAAACTGCAGTTCTCATTTAGATTATTCCAAATTTCATGTAGTGTATTTAAATGAGAAACTAAATTTTAACTTTCACACCAAAAATCTGAATTGAGACAATGGATTTGCATTGTATAATTATATTACATAAGTTGAAATATAAATTACAGTGACTGACAAATCAAATGTTTTAAATACTCGATAAAATTATAATAAAGACCCATGCCTAGGAACATTTTGTTTATTCCACCAATCTCCATGCATGAAACATCGTGTTAAAAAAAGTTATCCAGATGGTCTCCATTTTAAAAGCCTCATCAAACAATGTTAATAAACAGTACATTCTGCACAAAATTGCCACCTCTTCCAACAAGCAAGCCCTGGAGTCAGGCCAAGAAACAAGCTACCTTGAAACCTGAACTTCAAACTCAATCCTACATCATCCATATCATCAACGCAGTATCAAGCATCAATATTCCATCAAGGAAAACCATGTCAAGTAAAGAGCATCAAGCAACTACACATAATTTCCATTGCACAACACAGAGAAACAAATAAAACAACAAAATTCTTAAAACACAACCAAAATAAGAGCCGAGCTGTCTCATTACGTCGTTTAAAACTACCTTCTCCGTTTGCTTTGAAAGAGGGTCCCCAAGAAGCAACTCAGCCGGAGACAAGTTCACAAGAACAGCCTCAAGCGCACTCCGCAGAAAACTATCACAAAACTCCCCATAAACAACATCCCCGGTCGAAATCTCCACAGCAACAATCCCAACCCTCACATCACCACCACCCTCCACACCACAATTCCCCTTCTCCCCCACAACACTCTTCTCCACCACACACAGCAAGTAATTACTCTCTCCACCACACCCGTCCCCCTCTCCCCCAATCTCCGGTGCCGCCTCGAGCGTGGCCTTCGTGTAAAGCGCCGACAGCCCGCGCCCAAACGGCGCCGAGCGGTTGGAGCCGTGAGCCTTGATGGCGGCGGTCTCGGTCTGCCGGACAACACCGACCTTATACCCAGCACTGACGAGCCTCCTGACGTGGACATTCAGTCGAAACGTCGGTATGCTAGCGGTTAAAAAATTGTGATCCATATGCGCGTAAATGCCTAACACTCTGGCGGCGTGTTCGGCGTCTTGGGCGAAGAAACGGTACCTGTAACCGACCTCGACCATAAGGAGAACGTCGGGGTGTTTGGCTCTGAGGTGGAGAACCTGCTGTTCGAGGGGAGTGTAGGTTAGGCGTTTGGAAGAGGAAGGGAGAGGAGGGTGCTGAGGGGAGGAAGGTTCGAGAAACTTGTGGAGGAAGCGTTGGTGGAGTGAAGAGGAAGAAGGTTCGAGAAGCTTCTGGAGCTTGCGAGGGGGTGTGATTTGGGACGTTAGGCGGCGTTTGGAAGGGGAGAATGTGGCGGTGGCAGTGATTTTGGGAGTGGGAGTGGGAGTGGGAGGGTTGGGACGGGGAGAAGAAGGAGAAGGAGGTTTTTCCTTGGGAGCGAAGAAGCGGGAAATCACTTGTTGCTTTTGCTTTCCCATGGCGATGCTGGATTTGGCGCGCTTCAGGATTTTACCAGGACCAAACCAAGTTTCTTCTTTTTCTTCTTCTGTCTTGAAACTCACTTCTCTTTCACTTTTGAAACTCACTGTCACTTCATTTTCCAGTTTTTATGACGATATTGGTGCAATCTGTTGTTGTGTTAATTTCAGAGATGGACCAAAAAATAAAGAATATTATTTTTATAATATGTATGGTTTGCAAAAAAATCATGAATAGGAAGTCAATTTATTGTTATCTCACACTCTTTTTAAATAATAATGTATTTGTGTTAGATATATATGGT
>Ga0123341_1002889_pt1 | contig 14444 bp, 10 predicted proteins | sample Turbeapinknodule_FD_89959 | JGI IMG/M metagenome (GOLD analysis project Ga0123341, IMG submission 89959) | Root nodule microbial communities of legume samples collected from Mexico - Turtle bean Mexico pink nodule | ecosystem: Host-associated > Plants > Roots > Nodule | place: Mexico: Nepantla... | reverse complement strand
CTTATATTTGCTATATTTTATAATATTTTCAATATAATTATATATTTTCTATCGGTGCTTATATATACATTTGCTATGACCTAAAATATTTGTTAGCATACGAAGAGGGAGATTAATAAGATTTGAATAATTTTATGTATAAAAGTACTATATTATCTCAGTGAAAAAGTTTTGATGCGAAAATAATATGGATAAGTAAATGAATTACTTTCTATTTTGGTCCTAAACCTTCTAATATTTGTTTTGTTTATAGAGTTACAATTATATAATGTACTATATTATCCATGAATAGATAATCATTGATTAGAGTGTAGTATAAGTTGTAAGTAATTTGTGTTTAGTGAAAGAAAATTATTAAATAAAAATTAATTTTAAAAGAAAAAAAATAGTTATTAAAAAATTATTGATATTTAAAATAATTTTTATTATTAATAAAATTTATAAATTAGTTTCTAAATTGGTTTTTAATTAGCTACCAAGAATTTGTGGTTGTTTAATATAAGCATCTCAGTACAGGGAAGCTAGTATCTCTAATAGCCAACAGGAAGGAATTTTTCAAAAGAGGGATATCGAAGACAAGCTAATTTTAAAATCTGTCGCTGAGAGTGTTCTAAATTTTGATGTTGTTGTATTTGTTAAGGATATTGTTGTAGTTCTTATTACTACTATTGATGTTGTTGTTCAGAAAGTAAATAAGGATTTATTTGTTGTTGCACCTTGTTGATGATATAGGGATTGAGTCCGAATCTCGAGATGATATTTTTGTTGATATGTCCTCGTTGGAGAGTGTTCATGAGTCAAAGATTTGCTACAAGAAAAGGACTTCTTGCCCATTGTTGACAAAAGATTTTCACCTAAAACTGTCTCTAATGATTTGACCTTGCAAAATTGTTTTGAATCCCTTTCAGGTTTGAAAATTGTAGTGACAGGGACCAACTGCACTACCCCAATTGAGTTGGCTTTGGACAAAAATGTTACATCTCATGGTCTAACATATGTTTCTCTAGATGTTGCTTTGGTGCCTGATGTTGCCGCTCAGAAGTCTACTCTTTTGACTATTGTGCCTGATGCAAATGTTGCTTTTGAGACTAACGTGGTCCTCTTCTGCAGTTATTGCTTTGTTCATGGAAGAATGTGAAATTATTGCTAAGTATTTGAATGGGGATGATGTTGTTAAAACTACTAGGAGGCATGGACGTCCTATAAAAGGTTTTAAGATATTTGCTAATAAGAAATGAGAGTCCTTACTTATCTGGGATCTTCATCTATATGTGTTGTTTTGGTTCTTTTGTTTGCTCTATAGTTTCTCTTTGGGGTTCTTCATTAAAAGGTGATAAAAACCTATGTTCTGATTATTGGAAATAATATCTAATTTAGTAAATATAATAACTAATAATTTTTTTGCATCTAAAATTGGTTTCTATTTATTGATTTTCTTTTAGTGAAAATTAACATATGTTTGGTAATGATGTTATTAGGGTTTAAGAATAACCTATTGAAAATGAAGAAAAGGAACTTCAAGAAGAAATAAGAATAAAAATAAGAAACATGGAAAGAAAAAATAAAGAAGAAGAAATTTAAATGAATATTAACTAGAGGGAGACTAAAGAAACGAAGGAGGAAATAAAGATACAAAATAAAATGTAAGTTTTTAGAGATTAAAGAATATTCTAATGTGATTCAATATGAAAAATAACCTATTTAAGATTAAGAAAATGAACTTTAAGAAGAAACAAAGAATAAAATAATAAGCATGACAAGCAAAGATAAATATGATACAAACAAGGATGAGGAAGAGCTTGTAAGAACTTAGAAAAAACAAGAAGAAAAGAAACAAAGTCGTAACCCCCTTTTCATCCTTTCTCCCTCCCTTCTCTCTCTCTCTCCCTTCTCTCTTCAATTTCTCTTCCATACCTCATCTATTCCAAAATCTGATCACGCCACGCTGTAGCTGAGGACTCAGGGTACATTTCTACCCGATCAGATTTTCAAACAAAGTTCCTAAATGTTGGAGTGGTTTCCCTGTTTGAGGTAGAATTTCCATCAGAATAAGGAATTTCAGGTAAGGGAAGCTAACTTTAACTTTCAATAGTACCCTAAGCTAGAAAATCTGAATGTAGAGGAGATGTGGTCCCAAGTTTCAATTTCTCTTGCAGGAATGTTATTTGATAAAATTATTTGATTTTATATTGTGTGAACATGTATAAATATTATATTTTGATATTTGGAAGTTGAATATTTTTTTATGTTGGAAAAATTATTGAATGGTATGAATTTTTAAATGTTATGTGATTGAATGATATGTATTATATATGAATGATGAAAATTGTATAAATTTTATGTCATACATTTGGGATAATGTATTAGTTATTGTTTGGTGTCATTAAGTATGAAAAACCTATGTTTAACAGAGATCCTCTAGCTTCACTAATGATTTAAGTCATATAGACTAAGATATCAGGTGGAAAGAAGTTGATGAGGGAGTTCATACACACTGGGTTCCGCTATAAACATTCGGTATTAGATGTTTGAACTTACCCTAATCCTTGATATATGGATTAGATTTTAGTCTCTGGTAGGAGCATACTTAATGAGTCTTCCGGAAGATGATGGATTCATGTGTAATTAGCGTGATTGAAATGAAATCAAAGTGTTATGGATTGAAATGAAATCCAATTATTGTGATTGAAATTAGATCCATGTGTGGTCTATATGAATGATGGAATTAGTATTGAAATTTTATATGAAAACATTTAAAGAAATGTTTATAAATTATTAGTCTGATTGTTTTTTTTTTTTTGCATGAATTATGTTATGAAATTTCTTTTCATTAGCTTACCCTTGTTTTTCTTATTGTGTTTGAACTACGATGATTGTACTACGTACATCATACAGGTGCAGGAGGGCCTTAAAGGCTTTAGAGTTTTGTTTTGAACTATGGATTTGTAAATATTTTTATTTCGATAAGTCCTAATCATGTATTAGGAATGTTTCGAAAAACTATAAGCTTGTATAAAAATATGTAGAACGTGTATTGTAATAGTTAAATGTATTTTCGGGGTGTTACAGAACTTGTGGAAGAAAGAGAAGATGAGTTAAGATCACTAAACACAAGAAGCATGACAAAGAAGAATAAAGAAGAAAAATTAAAAGGGAGATTCTAAGAAAGACTAATAAAAGGAAGACTCCAAGCTTTGGAAAAGGAGTTTAGAAGACACGTACATATGTAGTTTCTTAGTGTTTAGATGAACTTGAGAGAAGTTAGAAACTCGTTCTTTGAACTTTAGAGACATTGGACAAAACACTTGAAGTTAAAAGTGTCTTTTGGAGCTTCTAAACTACCACATCTCACTTCCAAGTGCACACGAAGTAGTTTGTTTCATATGTTACTCCATTGATCAAACTTTTGCATCCATTTATTTACATATTGGTGGAATTTGTCTAGGAAAAAATGGGTATGATTTTGGTGCTTCATTGATCTTGTTTAGAGTGTACTTTTATTTGTTTTTAGTATGTGTATTTTTACTTATTGTTTTGTAGAGTTTATATCTCTTTTTCTTCTTAAATTAAACATGATTTTGGTTTATTTGAAACTTAATCAAGTGTTGTAGTTCCTAACTTTTTTTTTGGATTTTCAATAAGTAACTCGGTTCAAGTATTAGAAGTAAAAAATAATCATTAAAAGACACTAGAATCTGAAAATGTAGAGACCTTGAAAAGCCAAAGGGCAAAGAAAATTAAAGAAACCAAGTGGTTAAAAGTTAGTTTCAAAACAAAGAACACAATTTTCCAGTTTGTGTCCATTGCAATTGTTGAATTGATTAACCTCTTTTGTGTAAGTTTTTTCTCCAAAATTGTGTTTGTTTTAGGTAACTTTATTTTATACATTTTAACATGAATCCAATGATGAATTTGGTTGTCTAACTTTGTCTAATTTGAGCATCTATTTTGACTTTTCTTTGCATATATTTGAGTCATTTTATCACATATTTTGTACTATTTTGGTTTAACTTTCTTTCTTTATCCCTTATATATTGTCATTTGAAATTATTTTGAGTTTGGTCTTGTAAATTTTCCTTTTAAAAAATTTCTTAAGTGCTTTAAGAATTTGTGCATCTTTCACTTGAATGTACTAATGATTTGAATTTGGAGACAATTTTGTCATATTCTTTTACACCTATTTTAGTGAATGAGTTAACCATCTAGCTTTTGAAAATTTTGTACCATTTTTAGTAAAAATCCTAAAAACGTTCTTAGTTGAAATACTTTTGAGAGTGAATAGAATATTATCTAGGAACACATGTACTTGTAGTTGCTTTTTTGTGTTATTTTCTTGTACAATTTTTTGAATGTCTTCAAGCTCTCCCTAAGGACCAAGGGAGGTCATGGGAAGTTTTAACTCGAAGAGGGGACACATGACCATGCAAGAACTCCAAGATTTAGTGGAAAGGAAAATGATAAAAGTCATGAATACAAGGCAATGGAAAGAAAGAGTTGAAGGTTTCATGACATTCAAAGGCTTCATCGTACTATGGGGCTGAAAGAGAAGAGTTTTACCTTGATGGAAAATGAGGAAGAAAGGAGGAAGAGTTGTACATGAAGAGAAATCACCCAACAATAATGTAAAAAATCCAAAGTTTAATGGTAGTATCAATCCTGATGTGTACATAAAATGGGAGAGGAAATTAGATTAAATTTTCTTTTCTTGCAAACTTAATGGAATGGAGAAAATTGAAAATGCTTCTTTAGAATATGAAGATTATTCTTTATTTTGGTGGAGCCAAGTGACAAAAAAAGGATGGAAATGGTAAAAGGGGAAATAGTCATTTTGAGAGTTTTAAAAGATTTTATTTGATTTGGATTTCGTCCTTTTTCTACAAAAGGGAGCTGACTTTTAAACTCCAAAGACTTCAACTAGTCCATATAAGTGTGGAAGAATACTATGAGGAGATGGAAATTATCCTCATTAAATGTAAAATGGAAGAAAGACTAAAATCCATTATGACAAGGTTCATGAATGATCTTAACTAAGATATTCAAGACATAATGGAGCTTCATGACTATAGGACCTTGGAGGAACTTTTTCATCAAGCTACAAAAGTGTTAATGCAACTTAAAAGGAGGAGTTCCCATAAGAGTTCTACTTCTCACTATTTTCCATGGAGAGACAAATTAGGAGACGCGGTAAAAGCTCCAAATGATCAAGGTAGTTCTAGATCTCCTTACTCATCTTCTACACGTGAAACGCATACAATCCCTCATAATTTCCATCACAACACAAATTTCGTAAAAACAAATGAAAAAATGTATGTTTCATCACAACCCAAATTTCATAAAAAATAAATGGAAAAAATGTTTTAAATGTTTGAGTTTTAGACAGATTGCATCTTAATGTTCAAACATAAGGGATGTTAAAAGACAATGGGAAGTATGTCCATAATATTCTTCATCTTCTCTAAATGAAGGTTCCTCAAGTGATAAAGAGTGTGAGTTGTCTCCAAGTGATGGAAATTTATTAGGCATTAGGGTATGCTTGGACATGTTAAAAAGATATTTTCAAGAAACCCAAAAAGAAAACATTTTCCATTCAAAATGCCTAATTATGAACAAAAATTTGACATTCATTATTGATGGAGGAAGTTGCGCCAATGTAGTAAGTCAAAGGATGGTGAACAAGCTTCAACTTACCACCATTCCCCATGATAACTTTACAAGCTACACTAGCTTAGTGTTCAAGATGAGATATATGTTAATCAACAAATATTATTATCATTTTTCATTGGTAAGTTTTTTGATAATTTTTTTATGTGATGTTGTGCTTATATCAAGTAATTTATTATTAGGAAAACCATGACAAGATGATAGGAAAGTCATACATCATGATTTTGTTAATACATACTTTTTATTGTTCATGGGGCATAAGATTACATTAAAACTTTTATCTCCAAAAGAATTGAGTATGGATCAAATTAAAATAAAGTTGTAATGAGAACAAGAAAAGAAAGAGGTTGACCTAATGAAAGATAATTTACCAAAGAAAATGTTAACCATAAGATAATCTATAAACTTTATAATTCTTAAACATTTGGATTTCTTTCTATTGTTATTCTTTTTCCTTTTATATGAAGAAAATCAAGGGTAGAATGAGGATAAAACTACGAAAGAAGGGAACCAAGTACTTCATGGACTTTTAAATCTCTCTATGATCTAAGTAATACAAAGGATGAAGGAACTTCAACAACAATATATTATTCAAGATAAGAAACCTTTGTTGTTTGAACATTTTTTAAATTCCATACATGAAGAAGCATGTAACATAGGGAGTTCTTCCATAATTAACACCAAAATGCATAAACATACATTCCATACATGTTTTAAACATCATCATCTTGTGCATGTTTTAAAAGATAAAAATAAAGAGGATTTCACCTCTTAGAATCAACTATTAGGAATACAAACATACATTCCATGAGTACACATGATATTCCTATTAGTTTAGACTTTAACCCTAAAGGATGAATAATAAATCTTAATATTTGTTCTTCTTCTTTAATAAATTTGAATTGTGATTTCAATTTTAGTAACTTAACTCAACTCCTTATGATGTAGGTTCTTCAAATTTGTGAACAAATTTCTTCTGAGGTCGGGATGATTAGGGTTGAAGAAGAACCTATTGAAGATGGAGAAAAGAAACTTCAAGAAGAGACAACAATAAAAGTAAGAAGCATAGCAAGCAAAGATAAAGAAGAAGAATTTTCAAGGAGAATTCAGTATAAGGAGGCTAAAAGAAAGGGATGAAGAAATATAAAAAGGCAAAATAAATTGTAAACATTTTAATGATTATAGAGTATTTTTAAAAATAAAGAATATTTTAAGAATACCTATATTGGATGTCCTTAAGAAGTACAAAATGCACATGAAGAGTTTCTATCTTAAACATGTCACTTTCAAAAACATGTGTTTGTGTGACAACTTGCCTATGTCACTTTCAAATGCATGTAAAGGTTGTAACCACTTTAAATGTCTTTTCCTTGAATTAATTAATGTCTCATGTGCTTTTATATAAGTGAGTATCATTTTTGAAAGCTTATCCATATTATTTCAACATAAATAAAAGATCTAACGTATATCAAGTATATATCTCTCACTAAAGATTCAAATAAATATATATATATATATATGTGTGAAAGTATTTTTTCAACTCAAATGATATATAATTTATCTTCCATCTCTTAAGTTTTCCTGACTTTTTACTCCTCAATTGTATTGTAAGTTATCATTCTACTTAGTTAATAGATTTCCAGCCATTTTGCTTCTATTGATTCCAGTGTATATTTCAATTTTCTTTCCTAATTATTCTTAATACATTATTATATTCTTATTGTTTTCTTGTTACTTTATATTTAATAATCATTAATTCAAATTTATTGGGAAATTCCTTTCACATTAAAAAGTAAATATGAGATTAATGCCTCAATTTATATTTGATGATGCTTGCTAATATTCTTGAACTCTATCACATGTTTGTGTCAGTAATGCAGTTAATGTCCAAAGGATCCAAAAAAGTATTCCTAGAATTTGTTTTGTCGTTAAGATTGTACACCTGGTTGCTGTTGGTACCCTTCTATTCATAATTACACAAATGAATAACTTTTTTATCAATTAAAATTTATTAAAATTATAATTTTTTTTAAAGTCTATGTTATATTTAATTTAGCTTATAAAAGTATATTATATTTAATTAAATTATATATTCATTACTCAATTTATTTTATTTTACTTATTCCTATTTAATTTTATCCTCTTATTTCGATATATTAGTTAAAATTTCACATCGTAATTTTAAAAAAAATAATGCTCATAAAAATATTTAAAAAATTATATTAAAATAACATCTTTATAAAAATCATAACAAATATTGTTTTTATTATTTAAACTTTTTTTTTATGTCAACTCCATAAAATATCTAGTAAATCAATAGCATATAAAAACACAAAAAAGTTTGGTAGTATAAATAAAAAAACAAAAAAAAGTTTGTTAAATAATGACAAATTGAATGATAAAATATGTAATTAAATATTTTGTTAAATGAAATCCATAAGAGAAAATGAGTTTAGAAAAGTTTGACTAAGTGTATCTGAGCAGTCTCCTCCATAATTAATTACGTAGTTAAGTATATTTCTGAATACAATACAGCAGAACAAAGCACCACACACAACGCATGCACTTCACTTTGTTCGAGAGCTATATATATATTTGCCCCCACTTTGGTGTTTGCAACAGCAACATCATTCCTTTCACTCACTGGATGCCATGTCTCTCTCACGTCTCATCACTCCTCTCTTCTGCAGCTCTTCAACTTCAGGTTCCTTTCTCTTTTGTTCCAAAAGGGCCATGCAAATTTTCTCTTTTTTGATTGAACCATTTTTGTTTCTTTTTTTGGTGGTTGGATTTAATTTCAAGAGTTTGGTGAATTGAAGCTGCTGCATTGAACAAGTATTTCTCAAGTTTTGGAGCAAACTTTCTCAAATGTGATTTTGGGTTTGTGAATTGCTGACTGGAATTGGGGTGTTTATTGCTTGCTTGATTGATTCTTTGTTTATTTGCTAGATAGAAAAGTGAATTTCTCTGTTTTCTGTATACATACTCAACTGAATATTGGAATATGACAAAACCTTGAGGATTCGACTTTCTATTTTTATTTCTGCTTATAACAAGTTGCAGTGTTCATATACTCTTAGGAAAATGTAAATTCAAATTAAATATTTGACTTGATGTTTTTCTCCTCTCTTATTTTCTTTTTGTTTGTTGGATGACTCCTGTCTTATGTGTTTATGAAACTAAGCACGTCTCTTCTCTCTAATTTTGATTTCCTTTTCAGCAGATTCTTTGGTGGCTGCATCATGTGTGAAGGAGAAAATGGAGAATGCTTCCTGGGTATGGCATGCATGTGCTGATAATATATTTATAGATAGAGAGAGAAAGAGAGGAGAGATCAGGTTAATCTAATAGTAACTTTAAAAGAATCACACACTCCTTATCCTCACCTTTAATTTCTTTCAATCAAATAGTTCTATTGAGGAACTTATCTTTATCTGTTAGATTAAAAGAAAATGAAAACTGCAGTCTATAGGAGTTACTCATAGATTGACTATGGAGGAATTAGTTTTGCAATAACTTGTTCTGCAATTGTAGTTTCATTATGATGCTTAATATTATTGCAAAAAAGAATTGCAGTTGCAATAGAGGTCATGATACAGTTGCAAAGACAGCAGAAGCCTTGACATTGCAACCACACTTGCAGTAGTAGACAATTTTTGAAACTTTGAGGAAATAAAATGTTTGTTTTATTGCTTGCAGTGCCTTGCGGACTCAAAAGAAAAAATCAGGAAAATGTTCAACAAGGTTGAACTTTCGATTTCTTCATATGATACAGCTTGGGTGGCAATGATAACTTCTCCAGCTTCCCCTCATACCCCACTTTTCCCTCAGTGCGTAAATTGGTTGTTGGCTAATCAACTCTTAGATGGTTCCTGGGGTCTTCCTGATCGCCATCCATTACTAATGAATGATGCTCTCTTATCTACCTTAGCATGCATCCTTGCTCTAAAGCAATGGGGTGTTGGAGAAGATCAAATTAACAGGGGTACTTTACTCTTCTCCTAACCGTTGATTTCTCTGGTGCTATATAAATGAAGTTTCTTGATATTCCTCCAGGTCTTCAGTTTATTGAGTCAAACATTACCTCAATCAAAGATGAGAAGCAGCACCTTCCCATAGGATTTGGTATCAATTTTCCTTCTTTGATCGAATATGCACAAAATTTGGGCATTAATCTTCCAATTGGAGCTACACTATTGGACACAATGGTCCAAAAGAGAGAAAATGAACTCCAAAGGTAGAATTTTGGTTGTCTTTCAAGATATTTTTTCCTGTCTAAGAAATATTTCTGATTTTAGATCCTTTTACCAACTTTTTGATGCCAAGAATTTAGTAGAGACATCTTGTTTTTCATTTTGCTTAAATTCCCCAATCTGACCTCTTTCTGGTGTAACTGTCCACAGAGGTACTGAAAGCAATTCAGAAGGGTGGAGGGCATATCAAGCATATGTTTCAGAAGGAATGCTGGATTCACAAGACTGGAAAACAATCATGAAATATCAAAGAAAGAATGGATCTTTGTTTAATTCACCTGCTACAACAGCAGCTGTTTTTCAGCGCCTTAAGAATGCTGAATGTCTTGGTTACCTCCAATCTGTACTAGAAAAGTTTGGAAATGCAGGTATGTTTCCAGAATTGTATGTATCTTAATTTAAGTTTATTTACTATTTTTCGTAGGGTAATTGCTTTCTTTTTGTTTTTGTTTTCAAATCAGTTCCCACAACTCACCCTCTGGATATATATGCTCGTCTCTGTATGATTGATAGTCTTGAAAGGTTGGGTATTAATCATCATTTCAAAGAGGAAATTCGTAGTGTATTGGATGATACATACAGGTAATAATCCATTTGAGGTGCATGCATCTGTTATTAACATTATGTCAGTTACTGGAGAGGTAGGAAAAAATTATACGCATGTGATGAAAATGTAGAGATACCATTCTATTCAAAGTATTCAGCATCCTTTGATAGTAAGTTTGAAAAACACTCAAAAGCACTTGTTGAAGCACAGAAACTTCTCATTTGCATCCCTTGAATCCATCTGCATATATAATTTGTGAAAAAAAAAACAGATTTTGGGTGCAAGGAGTGGAAGATATATTCTTAGATCCCACCACCTGTGCAATGGCATTTCGTATATTGCGTCTCAATGGCTATGATGTATCTTCAGGTTGGATCATTTGTAACATTTAAGCAGTTCAAAGTTTTTATCTTTCTGACCAAGACCAAATAAGCTAATCTGTATGGTGTGTCTTCGCAGATCCTTTTTATCAATATTCTGAAGATAAATTTGCTGACTCCTTGAAAGGGTACTTGAAGGATGTTGGTGCTGTTATAGAGCTATATAGGGCTTCACAAACCATTATACATCCTGATGAATCCATTTTGGTGAGACAGAGTTTGTGGACGAAACAGCTTCTGAAGCAGGAATCCTCCCCTTACAGATTATATGCTGATAAGCTTCGTAGTTATGTCGACCAAGAGGTAGTTTCTTGTTTTAGTCTTTCAAAAACTTGAGTTTCCTATTATACAATCTTATAATCTCTTGAGAGCGGTGAGTTTTTTTTTTTTGTATTTTAGGTCAAGGATGTTCTTAATTTTCCTCATCATGCAAATTTGGAGCGATTGTTAAACAGGAGATCAATGGAGTATTACAACGTAGAAGAAACAAGAATTTTAAAATCATCGTATAGGTGGTCCTCTGCACTCTCTTTTGTTTCAATTGTCTCAAACTCTCTTTTGTTCCTTTCTCTTTTCAGAGATCAAATTATTGATTGTTAGTATGATCCAGATCATGCAATCTTGCAAACCAAGAAATTCTAAAGCTAGCAGCAGAAGACTTCAATATCTGCCAATCAATACACATTGAAGAGTTGAAACAGCTTTCCAGGCATGTCTTTCTTTTCTTTTTCTCTCAAATTTTTCAAAGATATACATTTAGCCAGAGATCCATATAGAAGATCATAATCATTTGATTATATCTTAAGGTTTGGTAGTGCAAACCACAAAGATTTTGAAGTGTATTTTCCTCCCTCATTCATGCTTTCTCTTCTGGCTTGATGTCATTGAGGAATCTGGGTTCTTTTGTCGATGTTACTATTTATGCTTAGTTGTTTAGAAAATTTATTCAAATATGCATCATAAAGATAGTATCCACTCACATTTCGACTTAGGAACATTCATTTTATTGAATTCAAATGTTTGAACACACAAACTAGAAGATTTTATTTTAAGAATTCGGGAATTGAATCAGAATTTGTTGGACAAATACTAAGTCACGTCAGATCCCTAACAAGGAGTCTCCTCCTTCAGACCAACTTCAGCATATTAACACAGTGAATCAGAACTGTTGCACCTACTTAGGAAACACACACCTAACTTCCATACTACACATCACATCACATAACTGGCATGTCACATTTTTCAAGTTTGATCTAAATGTACTACATTATCATATGCAGATGGGTTGTTGAGAGCAGGCTAGACAAACTAACATTTGCCAGACAGAAACTGGCTTATTGTTACTTCTCCGGTGCTGCTACACTTTTCTCCCCTGAACTTTCTGATGCTCGCATATCCTGGGCGAAAAATGGGGTGCTCACAACAGTTGTTGATGATTTCTATGATGTTGGGGGTTCTGAAAAGGAACTAGTGGACCTTATTCAACTAGTTGAGAAGTATATTCCTATTATTATTTGAAACGGCCATCTCTTGATTTCTATCTGAATTCTATCACAAATTTCTTGCACAACTAGTGATATTATTACAATTAAACTGCAGGTGGGATGTAGATATCAACACTGTTTCCTGTTCTGAGACAGTTAAGATCATATTTTCCGCAATTCACAGCACAGTTTGTGAGATTGGAGAGAGATCAGTCAAGCGACAAGGACGTAATGTGAAAAACAATGTTATCAAGATTGTGAGTCATTTCTTCATGTTTGTGCCTGCATTTTATTTTGATTTTCAATACATTCAATTATCAATGGTGTTATATTTTGGGGAATATAAAAAAGTGAAGCCCTGAATCTTTTCTGCCTCTCTGCCTCAAATAAAAGAAAATTTCTAATGCTAAATATTGTCCTTGAAAAACCTTAAGAGTGATCTGTTCTGCATTTTAATGAAATGTTGGTTTGGCTCTTATTTAAAAAAATTACTTCAATGGCATGAAAATTTGCATTGGAGTTCTTCGAGTAAAGATGATCTCTTAACCAATAGGCTGAATCTGTCTACTTTTTACAGTGGTTAGATCTGATTCAGTCAATGTATAAAGAAGCTGAGTGGTTGCGAACAAAGACGGTGCCAACAATTGATGAATATATGGAAAATGCATATGTATCATTTGCCTTAGGTCCAATTGTACTTCCTGCCCTCTATCTTGTTGGACCTAAGCTTTCAGATGAAGATGCTGAAAGTCATGAGTTGAACCATCTGTATAAGCTCATGAGTACATGCGGTCGTGTTCTTAATGACATTCACAGTTTTAAGGTACGTAATACATCCCTGCTCCTTGGTTACTTCCAGGTTTTATTGTGACTAATGTTTTTATCTCTGTTGTAGAGAGAATCTGAGGAAGGGAAACTGAATGCACTGGGTCTGCTCATTGCTCATGGCAATGGAGTTTTTACTGCAGAAGATGCTATTGAAAAACTGAAGGGTACTGCTGAGGAAAAGAGAACAGAACTCCTAAGATTAATTTTGCATGAAAAAGGAAGTGTAGTTCCCAGAGATTGCAAGGATTTGTTTTGGAAAATGATAAAAGTTTTACACCTATTTTACTTGAAGGATGATGGATTTACTTCAAATGAAATGTACTCTAGTGTAAAGGCCGTGATTAAAGATCCTGTTATCTTTGATGAACTGTTAGCTCGGCAGCAGAACCTTAATTATGTCGAAGCTAGTAATGTGATGCCCCAGTCCAATTAGTACTTGCACATGCAAGCAAGACCTGCTATATGAGTAAAAGGGCCCCAATCTTTCCCAACTCTTACTGATTAGTTTTTCTTTGTTTTTCCTTTCTTTAATCTTGTTCATGATGATCAATTCCTTTTGTCTTTTGGTTTAGTCTCTGTAATATCATGTTATCAATTGCTTTGTATTGACCCCCTTCATTTGGGACCTGCATAGTGACTAAAGTTGGGCTAAATTTTAAAAAAACAAAACCCTTGCCATGAAATATGAAAATTCTAGTGTTTGTTTCATTGATACACATGCCTTTCCAAACAAAACTCTTTTCTTAAAACTGTGAATGTCATTAAGAACACGACCCAAAATTGAAAATTGACTATTTCACTTAAAACTAAAGCTTGCTTATTTATGGGTGGACTAGTTAATAAAAGCATTTAAATAAATAGAATATTAAAATAAATAAATAAATAAAATGATCATATTTGAATCTACCTATTAATATCTTCTATGCGTGTATACCAAAGAAAAAAAATGAATTAATTCAGCTATCTAGTACTAGCTTCAACAACAACAAAATTATCCAAAAGACATATCCACCTCACTGATCATCTCTATACATTAGTGTATCCTAAACACTGTATTATTATTTTTATATAAAATAAATAAAACCCAAAATTTGACACTCATTTATGTTAGTATTTTAAAAAAAAAATACTTTGCTTTTGATTAGAAACTATGATTAAAAACAATGAAAAGAACTTTTTATGCAATATTCGACCAAAAAAATACTAAAGAACTCCCGTTTTGGTTCCTTCCACTTCAAGACTGTTTCTTCCTATCTCCGTACTCCATATATTTTCTTTTACCTCCATAAAT